>Ga0209960_1004036_pt1 | contig 11680 bp, 13 predicted proteins | sample ThiBiot_500_plan_2_FD_183947 | JGI IMG/M metagenome (GOLD analysis project Ga0209960, IMG submission 183947) | Wastewater bioreactor microbial communities from Cape Town, South Africa - Thiocy_expt_500_plan (SPAdes) | ecosystem: Engineered > Bioreactor > Thiocyanate-remediating >... | reverse complement strand
CACAACAATAACAATAAATGAAAATACTTTTTTTTAATTAAAAAAAATCATAATCTTCTTTTCTTATTTATTTTATATTTAGGATCAACCTATGAAATTGAACATAATGGAAAATTATACATTTTAAAAACAACAGCACAAACATTACCAGAATTAAGAAATGCAATCAAAACAAAAATTGAAATTGAGGAAAGTGCAAAAATTGTTTTAGAATTCAATAAAAATAGAAGACTATATGTTCTGGATGACATGGAAGATTTAAAAGAAGGAATGACAATTAAAGTTTCTATTTCAACTCAATTACAATCAAATTCAGATTCAAACCTTTCTTCACTTTCAAATTTAACAATATCTAATTCAAATGGAAATAATGAATGTTGGTGGGATACAAAACCAAATGAAACAACACAATGGGAAGAAAAAGGGTACGAAGATACAAGATATAATCGATATTTACTTCGAGATAATAAACAAAATCTAGTTGGAAATGAAAATGAATATTTAAAGAAACTTGAAGTATTAATGACATTTTTTGGAGGAGATATCAATCAAATTAACAAAGCTTATGTTTTATTTAATGAGAAATTATTTGATTCTTTTCAAAATTATCGATCATTCCTTTCAAATCAACACAGAGCAAGTCCAGGAATTTTAAGAAAGATGATTGGAAAAATGGAAATGATTTTGGACAAAAGTTCAAATTCCATAATCACTATACAAAAATGACTCAACTATTTGATTGGAATCATTACAACCAATCAGTAATATTTCTTTCTTTATTTCTTTTTTTCTTTTTCTTTTCTTTTCTTTTATTTCTATTTATTTTGAAGTCAATAACCAAAATATTCTATTTTCAATAAATAAATAGTTACATGCAATCCCAATGATTCATGGGACAAGTGAAACTGCATTACATGAAATTTGTCAAACAGGTTTCTTTCTTTCTTTTTTCTTTACTTGATTTTTGAATTATTTATTAATTTGATTTTGATTTTTTTTTTTTCTTTCTTGAACAAAAAAGGGCTAGCAGCAACAGGAGCAACTGATGCTGGATTTTATGGTCAAGGTATTCATTTTTCATTTCCGATTTTTTTTCTTTTTTTTCATCAAAGAAAATAACTAAATCAAAAAAATAGGAATGTATTTTAGTAGTTCATTATTTTATTCATCAAAATATTCAAAAGATAGTCCTGATGGAAAACCTTTTATCATTTGTATGATTACTCCTGGAAATGTTTACCCTGGTTTCCTTTCATTTTCTATTTTCTATTATTCTTTTTTTTAAAATAAAAACTCAAACAATTAGTGACAGAAAGCCCATATCTTGAAGGACCAGTTAGAATTGAAAACCTTGAAGGTTTTATTAGAAGACCGTGCAAATTGGGTTATCAATCTCATTATACTTTAGGTTTATTCCTTTTTTTTTCCCATTTTGTTTTTCGATTATTATTTCTTTTCTTTTCTTTCATTTTCATTTTTTTTTTTTTTTTTTTCAAAAAATTATAGTGGATAAGAGAAAGTACAATGATGCGTATCCAATTACAGGAAATATTGATGGAAATGTTGCAAATGAATTGGTTGTCTTTGACAAAGCTCAAGTCCTCCCTCTCTTTGCTATTTATTTCAAATAATTTTGATTTCAAAAATTGTCAAAAGAATAAAGAGATTCCCATTCCAATAAATTCAACAAGATTGCAATGCTTTGATTCATTCAACTTTCTTTTCTTTCTTTTCTTTTTTCATTATCCTTTTTTTTTTTTTCTTTATTCTTTTTTTTTTTTTTCCTTTCTTTTGTTTGTCTTTTCAATTTTTAGGACAAAAAAAAAGAATTTCTTTAACTTTGAATTTATTATTTTTTATTGTCTCTAATGAATTTGTTTAACTTACAAACCATAATGTTGTTATTCAAACATCAAACATCAAAAAAAAAAAAAGATCTCGCGAGCCGGATTCGAACCAGCGACCTAAAGATAACTTTAATCAAACTACAGTCTTCCGCTCTACCAACTGAGCTATCACGAGATTTTGGTTGTTGCTTTGAAAATTTTTTTTGATACTGAATCAAAACAGTTCATTTTTTCAACAAAACAAAAAAACAAACAAGATGAACCAAAATCAAAATAATAATTCTTGAGCATAATAATAAAATCAATTTTCTCAAAATACAATTCAAAAGAAATAAAGGTTTGAATCTTCTTGCGTAACTGTTGAGCCTTTTCTTTTGAGTTTTTTTTTCTTACGCAACGATTGCATCCACCATTTTTTTTTTTTTTTTTGTTTGTGTATAAATACCTCCAATTTTTTTTTTTTTTTTTCTTTTCAAACAACAAAAGTTACTTGAAAACAAAAACACTAAAAAGCAATAAACAATGGTTTTGTTTCTTAAACTCACTTGTTAACATCCTCAAATAATTTCTTTTTATTCATTTCTATTTTATTTTAAACAATAGGGAAAAGTTCATGGATCATTAGCTCGCGCTGGAAAAGTGAAAGGCCAAACACCAAAAGTTGAACCCGCAGAAAAGAAGAAAGATCCAAGAGGACGTGCTAAAAAGAGAGCTTTATACAATCGTCGCTTTGTTAATGCTGTTATTGGTGCTCCAGGTTCAAAACAAAAAGTATATTTTTGATATTTTTTCAACTTTGTTTTTTTGTTCTTTAGGTTTTGTTTTGTTTTGTTTTGTTTCTACTATTTTGTCCAAGTTATCTAACAATAATAAATAACAAAAAATAGATGAACACAATTGCAATGCAACAAGCTCGCGCAAAACCTGCTACTGCCTAAAAGGAAATGGAACTTTTTTCTTCTATGAGTTCGGGGTCATTATTGTATTATTTTTTGTATAAAAAAAAAACAAAACAAATAAAGATCATGAAACATGGAAGTTAATTTTTTCTTTCTTCTTTGAATGAAGTTTGAAATTGAAATTTGAAATTAAAATTACTTTTCCTAAATGCCATTTATTATGCCATTCTATTTCTTACATTATTTACAAAATTGTTTTCTTGTTTTCTAAATTTATAAGTCCTCTAGGTTGATACAGCCTTTTTTTTAAAAAAAAGAAGTGATATTAATAAGTTTTTCGTTTCTTTTTTGAAAGAAATAAATAAAAAAATAAAATAAAATAAAAATAGAGACCTTTCTTTTTGAGATAGGAAGAAATGAAGGTTTTGTAGGTTTTGATGATAAGAGAGCTAAAACTTTTTTTGAAGGTCGTTTGATTTCTTTGATAACAATTGGAATAGTTTCTTGGATTTGTTCTTCTGAATGGTCTTTGAATTTTTTTTGATTTTCTATTCCATTGTTTGAACCTTCTTCACAATTTTCTTTATTCTCTTCCCCTTTTTCTTCGACTTTATCAATAGTCTTTTCATTTTGAGAAGGTTTATCTCCTATCCAAGGAATATCAACTAAATGTAAATCATCTTCTGATGTTGGAGAGTAAATAAAGTCAATTTCGAGAGCCTAATATTTAATTATTTCAATTATTGAAACAAAAATTAAAAAAAAAAAAGTTCAAAAAAAAAAAAAACCAAAGGAATTTCATTCTTTGTGACTTCATTTTCAATTAAAGAAAGAGAAATTTTGTTTGGTGAAGTTTCAAATTCAAAACGAGGATCCTGATCTTCAATATTGATCCCTTCAATAAAGTTATCATCAAGGGCGTTCAAATCAAGGACTCCTTCCATAATTTTCCTCTATTTTTTCACTGAAAATAAGAATAATAATGAATTGAAAAAAAGTAATATTATTCATTATTGTTATATTTTTTTAAAGGAATAACAGATACCTTTGAAGTTAATATCAACACAATTAAGCTGGTTGTAAAGAAATACAAAACGAGAGGTGTCAACTTCAAAAAAAAATTAAAAATTTGAAAAAAAATAAAAAATAACGGTTTTTTTGATTTTGAAAAGGAAAAAAAATAAAAAAACATGGCGGTGAAGAAGAAAAAAATCAACGAAAAATTGGAGATAGTGATATGACAGGTGTTAGAGATACAAACCTTTGTCTTTTTATTGATTGATTGATTTCATTCACAACTCTATTTGTTATTTCTAAAACACAATGATTCATTTCTATTGATTTCTATTCTTTCTTCTTCTTCTTTCTTTTCTTTCTTCTTTCTTTTCTTTCTTTTTTCCTTTGTTTCTTTTTTTTTCTTTATTTATCTTCTTGATTTCTTTATTTGATTTCTTCTTCGAATTAGCTTGTTTCTTCCTTTCTTGTTTCCTTTCGTTTTCTTCATTTTATTCCTTCTTTGATTAGCCTTCTTTTGATTTCTTTTCTTTTGATTTCTTTATTTTTTGTTTCTTTTCTTTGTTTTTTTATTTTCCATTTTTTTCAACTCTTTTCATAATCTCTTCTATTCAAAAAGAAATCAATTCTAATACTTTTTTTTCTTCTTCTTTGGATAGGATTTCCTAAAAAATTCTTTGTTTATGGCTCGTTGATGGCTCCAGAAGTTTTGGGGATGCTCTTAAATGAAGAGTTTAAATTTTGTAATCCTATTCCTGCTATTTTAAAAGTAAGTCCTTGATCTTTTTTTTTTTTGGAATTTTAATCTATTTTGTGGTTAATTCAATTTAATATAATAAACTTTCAAAAGGATTATAAGAGAAGTCAAATCAAAGGAGCCAGCTATCCAGCAATTACTCCTTGTGAAGGAGCTCAAGTTCAAGGCCTATTAATTCAAGTAATTTCACAAAGAGGTGAACAAACACTTGATGACTTTGAAACTGATGTTCTTTTTTTATTTATTTCTTATTATTTTTTGTTTTCAATCAACATTGACTTAATCATTTATTTAGGACTATCAAAGAACTTTAGTAACAGTGAATCCTGTTGATAATCAAAATGAGAATATTGATGCTTACGCATATGTATGGATTACTAAAGACTTCCTTCTTGACAAAGAATGGGATTATCAAGCCTTTCGAAGAAATCATTTACAAGATTTTGTTGGTTCCTACAAAGGATGGACTGAAGTTGAAAATGCTGAACAATAGTAAAGAGATTTCTTTAAAAGAAAAAATAAATGTAATAATTGACTGAAATTGTACAGAAAAAAAATGTATTATCGAATTTGACTTCAAAATAAAATTTCAGAGAAGGATCGAAAGTTTTTTTTTTTTTTTGAATCAACTTCAATTCAAATCATTTTTTTAAAAAAAGTTTTGGTTTGATCCTTTGATCAAGACTGATGGGAAAATTGGAACAACAACTTTGGAAAGCTTGTTCAAAAGGAAGAGTTGAAAAAGCTCAAAAATTACTTCAAAGTGCAAAAATTAATACAAATTGGCAAGATCCTCACTTCTTGAGAACACCCTTTTTTCGTGCTTGTTATCAAGGACAGACTGAGATTGTGAAATTATTATTAAATGATAAAAGAGTTGATGTAAATAAAGTAGGAATTGGAAGATGGACACCTTTGCATACAGCTTGTGATCGAGGACATATTGATATTGTGGAATTATTATTAAATGATGAAAGGGTTGAGATCAACAAAATAGATCATGATGGTGATACAGCATTTTTTATTGCTTGTTTCAGAGGGCATCATCTTATTGTAAAATATATCTTAGCATGTGGAAGAGGAGTAGATCTAACTATAAAAGATAATGAAGAAAAAACTGCAATTGATATTGCAAGAGAAGGAGAAAAAACAGAACAAATTCGGTGGAAGATGAAGAACATTTTCAACAAAGAAAAAAAAAATTATCGAAATATTGTTGAATTATTAGAATCATTTGAAATGAATCCACATAAAACAAGAGAAACTTTGAGAATACAACTTGGGTTGGCTGGTATCTATCATTTCTCTCCACTTTTATTTCTTTTACTCTTTCCTTGAATATCTTTTTTTTTCTTTCTTTTTTCTAAAACTTAAAGATGAATGTGCTGCTTCTATCTTTGCAATTATAGTTCTCCTAGCTGACAACTTTGTAGATTTCAAATAATCCATGAATCATATATAATGTATAAAATATTCGCTTTTCTTCAATAAAGGTTTTCAAAAAATTATTTCGGTTCAAAACTTTTTATTCCATTTCAAATTTACATTCTTTGATATATTCCATTTTTAATTTGTTCTTCCAAAAATTACAATTATCATTGTAACAATAATTCCAACTCCAACAAGGATTTCAATAACAGTACTTTATGAAAATTCTTTCCTGATCTGTAATTCCTTACCTAAGTTAATTGAAGAATGAAAATTGAAATCTGACAATAGAAATTACAATAATTGAAAAGCAAAATCAAAGAAGAAAATATCAAACCTACAACCAAGCATCCTTTCAAAGCTATGTTTGCATCAATTCTTGAATCATTTCCTCAACTTGATCATCTTAAGGTTGGAAAACGCTAAACTATCAAATGTTGAACCTCCAAACAATCAAGAACGATGTGAACGAAAAAGTGAATCAAGCACTTCCTATCAGTTTGATAGATACAACCAAATTAAAAGTGCTCACAAGAAAGATAGTTTGCAACAACTAGAACCTGAATTTCTTGTTCTTTTAGATATCTAATTCTTGCATTTGTTCTCCTGGTTTAGCCGTTAGGATGGCTTCATATCAATTTCAAAGCTTCACCACCACCTTTCAAAGCAAAAATTTTTGCTTTGAAAAGAACAAAACTGATCAGGAAAAAGAACTTTGTTTGAGAAATGAACAAATACGAATACGAAGAGCTAGCACAATCGCTGACTAGAAGACACTGGAAAACAATAGATCAACAACTTTATGATGCCTGTAGTAATGGTAGAACTGAGGAAGTGAGACAACTTCTTGCTCACCCAATAATCAATCCAAATTGTGAAGATCCTTCTGGTCAAACACCTTTTTGGACTGCTTGTTTTAATGGACAAATTGAAGTTGTGAAGTTATTATTAAATGATGAAAGAGTTTTGACAAATAAGGCAGATTGGAATCTTCGAACACCTCTATATATCGCTTGTGAAAAGGGACATATTGAAATTGTGAAGTTATTATTAAATGACGAGAAAATTGACGTCAATAAAACAGATAAAGCAAATGCAACACCTCTCTATATTGCTTGTTCTTTTAGATATGTTGATATTGTTGAGTTATTGTTAAATGATGAGAGAACTGATATAAATGAGGCGAATTATGATGATCAGACACCTTTTTGGATTGCCTGTCAGACTGGACGAACCGATATATTGAAATTATTATTGACTGATGAAAGGATTGATATAAACAAGAAAAATCAAGGAAAGATGAAACAAGAAGTAAAAAAACAAACAACAAACATCGGAACACCACTTTTAATAGCTTGTAGACATGATGTAAAAATTGTGCAATATATTTTAGCAAGTGGAAAAGAAATTAATTTAAATGAAAAGGATAATAAAGGAAACACTGTCATTGGTCTTAAAAGAAAGGAAATAGAAGATATTGAACAACAGGTACAACAAATACAGAGCTTCAAGTACGATCCCGCACCGCTTGAAGCAAGCAAGAAAAAACAAATAGAAATTATTGAATTATTGGAATCATTTGAAAGAAATCCAAATGAAACACGAACAAACTTGAGAAATCAACTTGGTTTACCTGGTAAAAAATCTTGTTTTTTTTAAAAAAATATTTTCTTTCTTCATTAATTTGAACAAAATATTTTCTAGATATCAATTTTGCTGATGGAAATAAAAGAAAAAAAAGAAGGAAAATTGATGACGAAAAGAAAGTGGTGGTGGAAGAAAGAAAAAGTCAAGAGCTCAAAAGTATAAAATTTCTTTCAATTTTTCATGAAAATTTCTAATAAAGAAACACAAAAGGGCCAGAATATGAGATTGAATATAATCGCGAGTTGTTTGTCTTACAAACTACAGCAAAGGCACTTCCAGAATTTGAGATTGCAATTAAATCAAAACTTCAACTTGAGCAAAATGAAAAAATTAAACTGCATTTCAAAAGAAAAGGATTTTATTTTGTTTTGGACGACTTTGAAAGCTTACAATATGGGATGAGGATTAAAGTTTCAATGATTTCCAAACATCAACCAAATCCAGGTTTTCTTTTCTTTTTCTTTTTTTCTTTTTCTTTTCTTTGTATAAATTCAAATGAAATTAATAATACTCAAACAAAACAAAAGGTAATCAAATAGAACATTTTCAACTCAAAAATTGGAATGATATAGTTTTCTTAAGTCAAGGAGCAAATAATGAATATCGAATTGAAATTGATCCAGATGAAATTCCATCTCAACTTAAAAATCAAATTGTTGGATTAATGGAGAAGTGTTCAAAATTAGAAACTTGCCTCAAATTTCAAACAACAATCCACTCAAATATTATATTTCAAATTGATTTTCAGACAGGAGTCAGAGCTGAAAAAGTGTTTGAACAAATTGTTGATATTTTGGAATCAAATTAAATAAATAAGAAGTGAACAAGATGTTTTTATTGCTTGACTTTCGGAATTAATTTAAGAATAATCAAGTTGATATACAGCACTCTAACTGGTTTTGTAATCGTAATGGAAACATCAACTATTACTTCATCAACAACTTGGAGAATCGAGTCTCATTTTTCGAATCAGAAACATGAATTCGATTTTGATTGATTCCTTTTGCTTTTCTGATTTCTATTTTATTTATTTTATTTTTGAATTCTAATGGTTCTTGGTTTTCAAATTCATAGTTTATCTATTGGGCTTTCTTTAATTTTTTTTTTGAAAAGCTTTTGGAAAATCAAAGAATCTTGGACCAAAATGTGCATCTGTGCCGTGCTCAGTTGAGAATTTAAAGACCTTGGACCCCAAAGAAATATTTAAGAAAAGTAATAGCAATAGAAAAAATTCATGAGCCGACAACCAACCACTAATCCTCCTAAAACAATAGATCAACAACTTTATGAAGCTTGTGCAAGTGGCAAAACTGGAGAAGTGAGGAAACTTCTTGCCCAACCAACAGTTTATCCTAATAGTGCTCATGAATTTGGACAAACATCTTTCTATATTGCTTGTGAAAATGGACAAACTGAAGTTGTGAGGTTATTATTAAATGATGTGAGAGTTGATGTCAATCGAGTGAATAATAATGGACAAACACCTTTTTATATTGCTTGTAAAATGGGGTACGTTGATATTGCGGAGTTGTTATTAAATGATGAAAGGATTGATGTCAACAAAGTGAATAGTAATAGTCAAACACCTTTTTATATTGCTTGCGAAATAGGTCATGTTAATCTTGTTAATTTTTTATTAAATGACGAACGAATAGATCCTAACAAAGGACCTTCTTCTTTTAAAACACCTTTTAATATTGCTTGTGACAATGGACATGTTGATGTTGTGAAAATATTATTAAATGATCAAAGAGTTGACATAAATAAACCAATAAGTGGTGGCGGAACACCTTTTTATGCTGCATGTGAAAGTAAGCACACTGAAATTGTGAAGTTATTATTAAATGAGGTCGAAGAAACGACAAAAGATTTTTTCTTAGCTTGTAGAAACGGAAAAATTGAAATTGTACAATACATTTTAGCAAGCGGAAGAGAAGTTGATTTAAAAGACAAGAATAATCAAGGAGACACTGTAATTGATATCACAAGAAAACAAATAGGGCCAATAGAACAGCAGCAGCAACATCTGCGAGAGCAACAATCACGAATGCCTGGACACAGGTTCGATTTCGCATCACATGAAATAAAAAAGAAACAATACATAGAAATTATTGAACTATTGGAATCATTTGAAAGAAATCCAACTGAAACAAGAACAAAATTGAGAAATCAACTTGGTTTACCTGGTAAGATCTTGTTTCTAAATATTTTACTTTACTTCATTAATTTGAATACCTTTTTTTTTCTAGATATCAATTTTTTTGATGGAAATAGAAGAGAAAGAAGAAAAATTGTTGAAGAAAAGAAAGTGGTAGGGGAAGAAAGAAAAAATCAAGGACCAAAAGGTATTTCTATCTTTCCACTTTATTTACTTTTCAAAATAAATCCTGGAATTTAAAAAAAAATTTTTTTTTAAAAGCTAATCCAAAAGTCCCGGAATATGAAATTGAATACAACAATGAGTTATTTATTTTGCAGATGGTAGCAAATTCACTTCCAGAATTAGAGATTGCAATTAAATCAAAACTTAAGCTTGAACAAAGTGAAAAAATCAGATTATCTTTCAAACGAAAAGGAAAACTAATTGTTTTAGATGATTTGGAATTTTTAAAAGAAGGAATGACCGTTAAAGTTTCGATTATTTCCCAACTCAAACCAAATCCAGGTTTTTCTTTCTTCCCCTACCACTTTCTTTTCTTTTTAGAAATTAATAATACAAACAAAACAAAAAGGTAATCAAATCGAACATTTTCAACTCAAAAACTGGAATGAAGTAGTTTTTTTAAGTCAAGGAGCAAATGATGAATATAGAATTGAAATTGATCCAGATGAAATTCCCCTCCAAATCAAAAATCAAATTGTTCAATTGATGCAAAAATCTTCAAAGTTAGAAACATGCTTAAGATCAAGATTAACTCCTTCAAATATTATATTTCAAATTGATTTTGTCTCAAGAAATAGAGCTGATAAAGTGTTTGAGCAAATTGTTGATATCTTGGAATCAAATTAAATACAGAAGTAAAGACAAGATTTTTTCTTGCTTGACTTTCAGAATTAATTTAGTTGGAGTTTAAGAATAATCAAGTTGATATACATGAAAAGGGTCATGAAATCAAGGAATTTTTTGGACAACTTGGCGATAATCGAGTTTCATTTTTCGAATCAGGAACATGAATTTGATTCATTTTTTATTTTTTTTTCAAAATTACCTTTAGATTGTTAAAAGTTGAAGAGATTTCTTTCTTTTTTGCTTTGAATCAATTATTCATTGGTTGATTATGAAAAGTTCGCTATATGTCCACGTGGGTATGGAAAAGAAAAACAAACAACTCCAAAATGATTGGAAGATTCATTTTGATTGAGCGAATCAAAGTGATTTGGTGGTTTGGGTTTTCTCAAGCAAGACGAAAATCGGAGGAAAAAAAGTATAAAAGGGTCCAAAAATCAAAAAAAAAAAATCAAAAAAAAAAACAATAAAAACTTTAAATTTTATAATAAACAATTAAAAACAATTCAATCAATCAATAAGTTAATAAAGAAGAAGAGAAGAAGATGAATAAGTTGATGACATTAGTTGGATTAGCTTTGATGGCTATTAATTCTGTTTATGGCCATGGATATCTAACAGAACCTTCAAGTCGAACACGATTGGGATTTGAGGCTCAGAAAGATTCTTGTCCTGAGGTTTCTTTTCAATTTTCAATTTCAATTTGTTAATTTTAATCTAGTTTCTATTTTTTATTGCAATTTTTTGTTTTGTGTAGTTGAATTTGTATTTTTAATGGCTCATTTTGATATCAAACTTATTTTATTGTCCCTTTGATTTTGTTGTTTGTTTATTTTTTGTTATTTTGCAATCAATCATACTTAATTGACTTTTTTTAATCTTTCAATTGAATCATTATGATTTTCTTCATAGTGTGCAATTCTTGAACCTGTTCATGCTTGGCCAGATGTTGCCACAGGTGCTAAAGTTGGAAGAAGTGGACCTTGTGGATATAATGCTCGTGATGGAATTGATTATAATCAACCTGGATCTGCTTGGGGAAATGTTGTTAGTACTTATAAAGTTGGAGATGTTATTGATG
>Ga0209960_1004034_pt1 | contig 11686 bp, 13 predicted proteins | sample ThiBiot_500_plan_2_FD_183947 | JGI IMG/M metagenome (GOLD analysis project Ga0209960, IMG submission 183947) | Wastewater bioreactor microbial communities from Cape Town, South Africa - Thiocy_expt_500_plan (SPAdes) | ecosystem: Engineered > Bioreactor > Thiocyanate-remediating >... | reverse complement strand
AAAAAAAAAAAAAAAAAAATTTTTTTATTTCAAAAAACATGGCGGGCGAATTATTTTTTATTTTTTTATTTTCATTTTCTTCTAATTGATTGCTTATAAACTTCTTATATATAACACTCAAGTATTTCCTTGATGTAAATTGCACATCATGAGCAAATTTGAAAAGAGAAAGTGCTCGAAAGGATATGGATTATTTGCAACTGAGAAAATCTTGAAAGGAGAAGTAATTTTTTTTGTTTTTGTTTTGTTTTTGTTTTTGTTTCAATGGTATTTACAAAATAACAATAAAAAGAGATCTTTTACTCAAAATATTGTTACAAAATGAAATTCAAAAAGATTTCTGACGAAAAAAAATTTTGACCTTGGTTCAAATTATAAATTTTGGACATTATTAACAACTTTATGTCTAATATTTTTATTATTATCAATAAAAGATTTCATCTGAATTAGACGTAACCCCAAAATTTTTATTTTTAATGTTTACAATCAGACAGCAAGAGAGTCAAATTTAATTCAACAACATATTATGTTTCTTAATCATTTTATATTTACTTTAGATCATTTATCAAGAAGAGCACTTTCTTGCAGTTCCTGATTTAGATCCAAGGTTTCCATTTCTTTATTATTTTTCAAAATTGTTCTTTTATTTTACTTTTATTTAATTGATTTCTAACCAACTTCATTTTATCTTGAAAAGTAACTCCGAACAAACAAAAAATGAGATCTGTGCCCATTGTTTCCTTTTTATTTTATCATTCAGAAACGAACTATCTCAAGAAATAAATCAACTTCCAAAAGAAATTCCATTTGAAACCAGATTTGACAACTCAACTTTGAAAATAACACCTTGTCTTCAAAATTGGTAATTTTTTTTTCATCTTCTTTTCATTTCTTTCATTTTTTTAATAAAAAAATCACAAAGCGGGGATAAGTATTGTAGTGAAATATGTCGAGATCTTGCTTGGAATAAATATCATCAAGTATTATTTACTTCTTCTTTCTTTATTTCTTTTTCAAATAAAAGAATGAATTTTTTTTTTGAAAAAAAAAAAGATACTTTGCAAGAAAAGTCAAGAGTTTCAAACAAAAGAACTTGAGGATTATTTAGTCTATGCAATGGGTATCTATTTTGATCAAATTCATTCGATTTTATTCAAAAAAATTTTTGAAATAGATTCGGAAGACTATTTGCTCTTGGGACTCAAAGTCATTTGTTTCATGTTAATTCAGATTCAAAATTCACAAACGACAAATATTGAGACTGCCTTTGAATTTTTTCAACAATTTCATAAAATTCCTTGGTTTTCTGAGGACTACGATACAAAAGATTTTGAATTCAAAGAGAAAAATAATATTTTAGACAGGAGTTATAAATTGCTCATGGAAATGTTGAAGAGTTGGAAAAGTGATAAATTTCAAATCTTTTCAAAAGGTCTTTTTTATTTATTATTCCATTTTCACTTTGAACTCAAACTCAAACTTTCCTTTCATTTAAGGCTTGGATATTGATTTTTGGAATTATTTGTTGGGTATGCTCCAATGTAATTCAATTGAAATCATTACAAATTCTCAAGTTTCAAAATATCTTCAATTTCTTCGCTCTCTCCCGAGATCCCAACGAGATGTATCTTTTTTTTTTTTCAATACAAATTAATGATTTTGATATTCTAAACATTTTATTTATTTATTTATTTTGGTAGGAAATCGCAGCAACTCTCACAAATTCTCTCCCAAAAATTTTCAACATTAAAACCAAAAAAATTGAAGGAATTGGATTCTTTCCCACATTTTCTTTCTTAAATCATGATTGCAATCCAACCGCTTTTGTTGATACTGTAGAAACTTATCCTCTTATCTCAACTCTATGTGCAATAACTGATATCGAAAAAGATGAAGAAATCACTATTTCTTATTTTGACCAAACCCTCTCAATTACTGAACGACAAGAACATTTACTTCAAGTTTATAGATTCAATTGTTCATGTTAAGAAAGGAGTAGTTTAGGAATGAATCATTCTGTGTCCATTTCTTTTTTGGAGTAATAGGCAGAAATATTTTCTACTTGGGACCAATTTTTAGAAAATACTTTTGGTAAGAAGATAACCTGCCTACTTCTTTCTTTTCTTTTTTGGAGATGTTGCCATTGGGTAAAATTTTAGATTTCCAAATGCTTTTGGTTGTGTTTCGTCAGAGTAAATTATTCCAGGAACCACAACATTGTCTAGGGTCATTGAGCTTTAAGATATCTAACTTTTTTCTCTCGCTATCGATTCATTTAAAATGCTGTTTATGATTTTTAGGTATAACAATCATGCTATTAGAAATTTTCTTTTTTGAATTACGATGAATAAAAATTATAATTTATGAAATTTTTAAAATCCTTTTTTTATGAAATTTAAAATCCTTTTTTTAATTTCGTTTATTGATTGTCTTTTTTGAAATCGAGATAACATTCCAAGAAGAAAATGATCATCAAAAAGATTGCAGCAGCATCTTGAATATAAAATTTAGTAAATAGAATGAAGGAAAGGAGAATCAAAAAATAAAATAAAAAAAATGAATTGATTTACCAGCTGATCCAAGTTGTATTCTCAATTTTGTTCTTGTTTCATTTGGATTTATTTTGAATGATTCTAATAATTCAATAATTTCTGTATAATTTCTTATTTCCTCAGATCTTTTTTGATTTTCTTTTTCTTGTTTTGCAATATCAATTGGAGTTAGACCTTGACCATCCTCTACATTTACATTAACCTCTTTTCCCATTGCCAATATATGTTGTAAACTTTTAATATCTCCATTATAACAAGTATAATGCAAAATTGTAAAATTGGTCCGGAAAATCTTCTGTTTATTGATGCTAACTCTTTGATCATTTAATAATAATTTCACTATATCAATATGTCCTTCATCACAAGCAATAAAAAGTGGCGTTTTTCCATCTGTATGTTCTGTTTTATTGACATCAATTCTTTGATCATTTAATAATAATTGAACAATCTTAATATCTCCATCCCAACAAGCAGTATAAAAAGCTGTGCAACCATATTTATCTGCTTTGTTAGTTTTAACTCTTTTATCACTTAATAATAACTTCACAATTTCGATCTTTCCTTCTTGACAAGCAGTAAAAAAAGGTGTTTGTTCATTCTTATTTTCTATTTGATTGATATCAACTCTTTCATCATTTAATAGCAATTTAATAATTTCAATATTTCCTTGTAGACAAACCATATAAAAAGGTGACCAACCAGCATGATCTGCTTTATTGATATCAATCCATCCCTTACTTAATAATAATTTTACAATTTCGATATATCCTTTTTCACAAGCAATATAAAAAGCTGTTTTATCATATGCATCTCCTTTATTTGTATCAACAACTCTTTCACTATTTAATAATAATTTCACAACATCAATATTTTCACTTTCACAAGCAACATAAAAAGGTGTCCAACCATCATTATCTACTTTATTGATATCAACTCTATTATCATTTAATAATAATTTCACTATATCAATATCTCCTTTTTCACAAGCAATCCTAAAAGGTGTTACTCCATTCTTATTTCCCTTATTGATATCAATTCTTTTGCTATTCAGCAATAACTCCACAATTTCAATGTGTCCTTCTTGACAAACAATATAAAAAGGTGTTTCTCCATCATTGTCCGGTTCATTGACATTCATTCTCTTATTATTTAATAATAACTTCACAATTTCAATGTGTCCATTATAACAAGCGGTCCAAAAAGGTGTTGTACCATCATCATCTGCTTTCTTAGTATTCACTCTTCCATTATTTAATAATAACAGCTTCACAATTTCAATAAATCCTTTTTCACATGCAACATAAAATGGTGTTTGCCCATATCGATTATCTGCTTTATTGATATCAACTCTTTCATTATTTAATAATAATTTCACTATATCAATGTGTCCTTTATCACAAGCAATGAAGAAAGGCGTTGCACCCTGACTTTGCGATTTATTGATATCGACTCTTTTATCATTTAATAATACCTTCACAATATCAATATGTCCATATCCACAAGCAACATAAAAAGGTGTTCTCTTCCATTCAGAATCTTGCCAATTTGTGTCAATTTGTTCAATTTGAAGTAACTTTATTACTTCTTCAAGCTTTCCATCTTTACAAGCTTCCCAAAGTCGTTTTTCTTCTTCCATTGTATTTTCTTTTCTGGTGTTCATTTCAAACGAAAAGTTCAACTTTTATAAAAATCTAGGAGTAGTCAAATTTGTTAGTTTTACTTTTAATTTGAGCTTTTTCGTTTAGAAATAGCGTAAATCAACGAAGTTTTGAGATAGGTAGGGCTGTACAAGTGAATTAAAATTTTAATTGAAAGAAATTCATGAGTCATGGAAAAAAAAAGGAAAAAAAAAAAAAGAAAAAATGGCGATTTTGCTTTTCTGGTTCAATTTTTTTTCATAGTTGACTTTATCACTTTATTCTCAAACATTACACTCTTATAACTTGTTGAACTTTTCATTTTATAGTTTCAATTTTATTCTTAGTTTGATTCATTTTTTTATTTGTATTTTACTTTATCAAATTCATTTCCTCAATTTTTTGGCAGAAAACATTAATTTTTAATCAACTATTAACAATCAACCAACTAACAATAAATAAATTTATAAATTCAAATATAAAGTCTCCTGTTCACCATTGTTCAAAGTTTAGGGAGTTTTCCACAAATTTGCTTGACAATTCCGAATAATTTAGAAAGTGGATGGAAAAGTGAATCAATTGATGAAATATTAGACTCAAATAAATGTGATTTTGAAAGGAGAAAAGGTCCATTAACACAACAAGAGTTTGAATCTGAATATTCAGAAAAGAAACCAGTGATTCTTGAGAATGTTTCAAAGAATGAACTCTTTCAACAACTTTGTTCAAGGGATTATCTATTACAAAATGTAACTTTTGTTGATTTTTTTAAAAATTATTTTTATTTTATTTTATTTATTGAGTTATAATTTCATAAAAAAAAATAATAGTTTGGTCATAAAGAAGTAGTCTTAAGTACAGCAAATACACACTCGTAATGAGTTATTTTATTCTCTGATACCTTCATTTTTTAAATGCACTTATTTTTTCTTCTTCCTTTATTGTATTCTAGGTATACCAAAATCCGATTCCCATTGTCTCAATATATTGCCTTTCATATGTCTCCAACAACATTAAACGTTTCCGCTGATACATCACTTTATCATTTTGGTGATAATAATTTTGCTGATTGGGGAGACTTTTTTACTTATTATGTGAGACCCCCATTTGAAGATTCTGATACAAAAGGAAGTTTGAGTTTTGGATTAGCAGGATCAGGTTATAATTTTGGAAAACTTGAAGAAATTAAAATTAAACTTTTTATCATGTTTTAGGTTCTGGTGTTCCTTTTCATACACATGGTGCAGTTTTTGCTGAAGTTCTTCATGGAAAAAAGGTTTTAATTTATTTGGAAAAAGACCTTCTTTTATTTTATGAATAATCTTTTCCTTCTTCTTTCTCTTTCTTTCTTTCTTTCTTTTTTTTGTAGAGATGGTTCCTTTATCCTCCAAAGTCACCTCCTGAATTTGATCCCAATGAAACTTCTCTATCTTGGTTTTTCACAAAATATTCACAACTTCCTGAAGAAAAGAAACCCCTAGAATGTGTCCTCAAGCCTGGAGAAGTCATTTATTTCCCCACAGGTTGGCATCATTCAACCTTAAATATTGGTCAATCTGTATTTATTTCAACTTTTGTATAATGTTCCAAATTAAATTTTTCTAATGTTTAACACAAGTTTTCTATTTTATTATTTTACATATATTGTTGTAAACATTGAATTATATGTTGAAGAAGCTCAGTTTTCACTTCATTTGAAACTGTGGCTATTTTCAATTTTTATTTATTTATTAAAACATTTTTTTATAAAGATAAAAAGAATAATTACCTCTTCCTTGATTTGTGATTTGACTGATTAGTTCTTCAAGTGTAATATTTTCAGCTCCTTTACTATTTACAATATCTATTTATTTTGAATTTTTTGAATCAGATTGACAAAAGAATTAAATATTGAAACAAAAGTCACTTTTTGCATAAGATTTTAATTGATCATTCCATCCACTATCTAGAAGTTTTTGTGCCATCAAATTTTTCAACCTTTTGTGAAATTTATAGGACATTAATAGAGCAAAAATAAATAAATAAAATAAAATTCAAACCTTTCTCTTTCACCATTCTCAACTAGCTTCTGTTGAGCAATCCTTGCTTGTTCCATCATTTGTCCTTCCATTTTCTTTCTCTCTTCTCAATTAACTATTCTAAAACTACACTTCAAACCTAATAAGAAAAATAAAACAAAAAAAAAAAAAATTAAAGACAACTTCAAATATTTCCTTCTCCAATGAATGCACATCCATACTCTCAAAATAAAATTCAACACTCATTCATTCGTTCATTTAACATTTACATCCTCAATCCAAAATATCCATTCCAAATTTCATTGTTGTTTCAAAGTTGTTATTTGAAAACCTTGATTCATCTAACTCAACAATGATATTTGAGTTTGATTTTAATATTATTGAGCATTCCAAGTAAAGTTTTGGTTGATTGATTGATTTTGTTAGAATATTTCTCAAGTTCAACTTTTAACTTTAACTTTTCTATTATTCTTTGTTTAAAGGTGTTCAAGGTATGTATTCTATGGATAATAGGATTGAGAGTTGGTTTGAAAAAAAAAAAAAAAAAATGGCGATCAGAAAAAAAAAAAAAAAATGCAGAAGATCATTCAATCCAACTCAATTCAATCACTCAATTGATTCATTGATTCAACTCCTTCAATTTTGATCCAAATTCAAAAATAATTTTAAAACTGAATCCTTCTCATTAAAACCTACATTTTGATATCTATTTTGTTGCTTAAAAATGATTTTATGATTGAGATAAATGAAAACAATTTTTTATTATTTATTTTTTGTCCCAAACATTTTCTATTACAAAACATATATGTTGAGATCTAATGAAGAGTTATAGATATGAATGTGAAGGTTTTGATTTATATAATTAATAAAATGAAACTAAATGAAATACTATGAGTGAAATCATGAAATCAGAAAAATATTATTGAAGTTTGAAGTTCATTAGTTATTTATGCGAACAATGTTTCTGATTCACCAATTGATTTATAAAAATTTTCAATTTACTTTGAATAATAAGATAATCAATAATAGGAGGACAATGACAAGTGTGTTGTTGAGAGAAGAAGTAGATGTCATTTACTCTCATATTCGAGGGAGAATCAAATATACTACTGTTGCTGTCAATGAAAAGTATTTTTTTGTTTGTTTTTTTTTAAAAAAAAATATTTAATTCCTTGTTGTTTGTAATTCAATGATTTAGATGTATATGTTTGGGAGCAAATACAGGAAGTTTTTATCTCTTCGAACGTGGAGATAAACAAAACCCTCCAAAATATCGAGATATGATAACAATTAATGAGGGAGAAGTTTCATGTTTAAAGTTTTCATCAAATGGGAATTTATTGGCTGTAGGAACCATGAAAGGAATTGTATTAATATTTGAAATCAATATTGATAATGTAAAAGAAAAACCTAAAGTAATTCTCTTTCATTTTTTTTTTTAAAAAAATACTTAATACTTAGAAAACAAAAAAAAAAAATAAAACAAAAAAGCTAATTTTGAAAGTTACTGAACATAAAGATATGAACAAAGAAACAAATTGTATCTCTGCAATTACTTGGAGTCCAACATCTGAGAAATTATATTCTGGTGACGAAAATGGAAATATTGTTTCAATTTTTCTTGGTGAGAAGGTAAATCATTAAATAAGATTAAACCTTGAAGTTTTTAATTTTTTTTTATTTTCTTTCTTTTTTCTTCTCAACAATTATATTTTAGTTAAAAAGTTTATTTCGAGGTCCAGAGTTTCTTTATCGTGCAGATAGTAAAATTGTTCAACTAGATTTCTTTGAAGAGAAAGTAAACTTTTTTATTTTCCTCCTTAAGAAATCTTAACCTATTTCGTCTCAACAATTTCTATACTTAAAGGTACTAGCTTCTAGTCTAACTCGTTGTTATCTTCTTCATATTGGAAAACAAGCAATTCAGGTTGGAAAAAAAACTAGGTTTCAATTTATTTATTTATTTCAAAAAAAAAAAATAAGAATAAAATGAAATAATAATAATAATAATAATAATAATAAGACAAGGAGTATTTGGAGGAATATTTTCACAAAATTTAGTTTATTCTTCTCGTCCTGGTCATCGTTTATGGTCAGCTGATTATGAAGGAAAAGTTTTGTCAACTTTAAATTTTCAAGGATCTTTATCAGATCCATCTTTCACCTTTCAATTACTCCCAACTTCAACTGTCCCAATATTTCCAGAAGATATTCTTGATTTAGCAACTAACTTTGCATTATTACAAAAAGTTAACTTTGAATCACAATGTATTTTAATATCATGGGAGGAAACAGGAGTTTATTTAATCAATTATGATTCTGTAGAAATTGTTGGATGGTATCCAGAATTTAAAGACATCAAAGACATCTGTGTTTTTGGATCTGAATTCTTTATTCTCCATGACAATGGAAAACAATTTTCATATCTTTCCCTTTCTTCTCCTTCAAATTGTCTTGAAAAATTAGTTGATAATCAAAATTGGGATTTTTCTTTACATTTACTACAAAAATATCCAAATGATTTTATCAATAATTTCCCAATATTAAAAATTTTAGAAGAGCATTTTAGATCAAATGGTTTATTTTATTTATTTTTATTTTTTAGTTTTTAAATTTTTGAAAAAATAAAATAAAATAAAATAAAATAAAGAACAAGCAAATGAAATTGTGAGCCCAATATATTTACAAGCATTTGAACATTTTCAAACTAATATCAAAGAGGAATATCAAGTTTCATTTCCTTTTTTTAAAAAAAAAAATTTTTTTTTATTAATTTAAAAATTCATTAGGATGACAAATTTTTAACTGGATCAACTGCTCCTGAAGAAGAACAACATCAAACTGAACAAAATATAGAAAATTTAAATCAAACTGAAGTAAATTCTCAAAATGAAGTCAATGATATTATACAAAATGGACATGATAGCAATCAAGATGAAATAAAAAATGAGTTAATAGAAATGAAGGAAATACAAATCCACCCTCAAGAACAACAAACTAGTGAAATTCAAGAAAAGGTTGAAATTGATGAAAAAGAAGGAAAAGAAGAAGAAAGTGTCGAAAAAGAAGAAGAAAATGTGAAAGAAAAGGAGAATGAAAATAAATTAGAAGTTGAAGTAAATGAACAACAGAATGAGTTTCAACAAGAAGAAGTAATTGCTAATGAAATCAAGATTGAATCTAATTTAACCTCCGAAATCATTAATACTGAACAACGTATCGAAGAAAATCAAATTAATGAACAAAATGAAAGTGTTCAAAGCAAAGAAATACCTACTTCAATTGTAAATCAAGAAATGAAAGCAAGTCCATCAAATGAAAGTTTAAATCAAAGGTTGAATATTTTATTTTATTGAATTTCATTAGTTTATTAAAGAAAAAATAAAATAAAAAAGTGAAGGAAGCCCACCAAGTTTAACTAATACTCCACCAATCCCAATCCGTACACTACCCGAAATGAAGAAATATTCAAGTGATTTTTATGAGGAGGTACTTTGTCCCTTTTTTTTTTTTCTTTTTTCCTTTCACTCAATTTAAATCTTAAAAATGTAATTATAGACTAATTCCCCTATGGAAGAAGATAAAGAGGTAATTTAGTTTAAAGAAATGAAATAAATATGCAATACTAATCACAAATTTTTTTTCTTTTCTCAAAGGCACATTACTCAAATCTAACTGATACCCCAACAGAATCTTTCGAAGATGATGCAGCTCAAATAAGTACTTCCCAAGATTTAAAATCTGAAAGAAAGAAAAGAAAATCTAGAGTGATTGGTTGTTTTCTTCTTTTTTTTCCCTCGTTTGTTATTATTAATTAACTTCTAAAAAAATGATCTTTATACAGAAAATATCCAAGCAGTTGCTCCAAAACAAATTACTTCAGCTAAATCAGAACCCAATTTTAATGAGTTAGTTGATATGTCTACCCTTCCCAAAAAATTATTACCAAAAATGGTATCCAAAAAGAAGCCAAAACATAAAAGATCCTCAAGTTCAACAGACTTGCCTGGAGAACAAAATACTCTCAGAAAAACTTATTCGTCAACTCAAATTGATTTATTAATTTCCAGCGATAATTTAAGCGATCTTGGTGATAATGTAGACTCTCCAACTACGGATACAAATTCACCAAGAGAAAATGAGACCTCAAAAATTGAACCACAAGAATTAAATCCACATCCACAATCGCAATTACAATCACAATCACAACCACAATTACAACATCAAACTATAAAACCTCTTCAAACACAAACTCCATTTGAACGTTCAAATTCTCTCCCTCCAATGAACCCAACTCCTCAAAAATCACCCTTGTCACGAACTCCTACTGAACCTATGTTCCCTCAAAATTTCAACAACAATTTCAACAACAGCAACAACAACAACACAAAACCTCCTCGACCAATTCAAAAAAATTCTTCGAGTGATTCGCTCAATACCAAAAAAATTGAAAAAGGATTTTTGGATACTATTAAAGGAATGAAACAAAATATTAGCAAAACTTTAAATGAATTAGATATTTCAAATGGTTTTTTTTTTTATAAAAAATTCTTCTTTAAAACAACTTTTAATTTCTTTTCATTTCTTTTCTTCTAGAACAAGAAAGAAGAAAGTCTGAGATTCAAAGAGCAACTAGTTTTGATGATAAAGAACGGATCAAAGAACGTGAAAAAGAAAGAGAGAAGGAAGAAAAAGAAAAAGAAAAACAAAGAGAGAAAGAGAAAGAGAAAGAGAAGGAAAAAGAGAAAGAGAGAGAAAAAGAGAAGGAGAAAGAAATTATAAATCAGAAAACATTTGTTGATGCTCAAAATTTTGCTGTGCTATCTGAAAGAGCTCTTATTTTTGGTTTGTTTCCTTATTTTATTTTATTTTATTTATTTTTTTTCGAAAAAAAAATTCTTTTAGCAAAACAACAACAAAACAATGCAAATGGATATCATCCTTTAACATGGATATATGTTTCTGAATGGTTTTCATTCTTTGTTTCACGAGTTTGGAAAAAGGAAGAGGAAATGATGAAAAATTTTGATCAAAGAAAAGGAAATATTAAAAATCTCTTAACTATCAGTTTTGAATTAGGAATTGTTCAACCAGTATTATTTATTTCAATAATTTTTTTACCTTGATATTCAAAATGAAATAATAAATTAATAAATCAATAAATTTAGAATGGAAAACAAAAAAGAGAAGAAACTCCACCATTGGTTGAAGAAACTGCCTTAGATTTTTTTAATGAATATTATCAATATTTAGATTTGAATGTAATTTTAAAAGTCGCAAACAAACTTGAGTTTGAGAAAGTTGTAAATCGAGTATTTGTTCTTGAAGATGAATTAAATCCCAATGATGAAAAAAGACTTGCATTTGAAAGGTATTTTTGAACTATCTTTTCTTTTTCTTTATTTTTTTTTTTTCATTCTTTTTTTTTTTTTTTTTTTTTTTTTTTTTTTTTTTTTTTTTTTTTTTTTTTTTTTTTTTT
>Ga0209960_1004033_pt1 | contig 11686 bp, 13 predicted proteins | sample ThiBiot_500_plan_2_FD_183947 | JGI IMG/M metagenome (GOLD analysis project Ga0209960, IMG submission 183947) | Wastewater bioreactor microbial communities from Cape Town, South Africa - Thiocy_expt_500_plan (SPAdes) | ecosystem: Engineered > Bioreactor > Thiocyanate-remediating >... | reverse complement strand
AAAAAAAAAAAAGTGAAAAAAAAAAAAAAAAAAAAAAAAAAAAAAAGAAAAAAAAAGGTTTTTTTTTTTTTTTTTTTTGTGATTGATTCTTTGATTCTTAATGAATTGATCCTTTTCTTTCTCAAATTCTATTCGATTCTTTTCTATTCTTTCTTTCTTTTGGTGTTGGAGTTCAACTTTGAAAGAAAAGAAGAAAAAGAAAAGAAAAGAAAAAAAAATGTTGAATTTAGTTGTTTTAAGAAAAAGATCAGAAATTGATGTTCGAGTGATTATTGTTTGTTAACTTTGATTTCTGATATTTATTGTTTTTTTTTTTTATTCAACTTTAGCTCCAAAAGTTCCAAGAAAAAAAATTAAAACAAAAGGTGGCTTCAAATTTAGAGATTGTGTAAGATATCAAACCTTTTCTTTTCTTTCTTTTCTTTCTTTTCCTTTTTGAATGAATTCATACAATTAACATCTTTTATCTTATGTAGAGAGAAAGAAAATAAAGAGGAGAAAGTTAATGATCTTATTCGTATTGAAGATGAGATTCAACATAAAAATGGGCATCTTAGTCAAAATAATGAAGAGACTATTCAAAATGTAAATGTATTAAATGAAGACGAGATTATTCAAAAGGAAAATGGACATCTAGAAAGAAACGAAAACGGAAATGGTCATGAAAATGGTGAAGATAATGAAAATCAAAGTGTCGGTGGTCAAGATCAAGATCAAATTAAGAATGAAAATGGACATCAGAGTGACCATGAAATTAAAAATAATGAAAATAATGAGGAAAGTAATGATTTCAATGAACTAGATCAAGAAAAGAAACTAGATGATAATGAAAATATTTCAGGGATTACTCCAATTAAACAAGAAAAAACATTCTTTGTTGATGGAATTGAGAGCAATTCTTCCCAAGATGTAAAAGATCAAACAGAAAATGAAACTTTTATCTCAGAGGAATATGTAGATAGTCAATCAAATTTAAACAATGGGAAAGACAACTTCCAGAAAGAAATAGAATTTGAAAATCAACCTCGAGTCTTCAACATTCCATCTATCATTTCAAATTCATCATCATCTGATCTTCAATCATTATCAAATCTTCAGTTTCAAGACCCTCAACAAAATTATTTACCTGTATCAAACTCAACTATAAATTTAACAAATTTAAATAATTTACCACAACTTCTTCCACAACAACAAATTGAAGGAAAAGAAGAAAAGGAAAAGAAGAAAAAGAAGAAAAAAGTCGGAACAAAGAAAGTAAAAGAATTGGAAGATCCACAAATAAGTCAACTAAAAGAAAAGATTAGAGAACAAGAGAAATATTCAGAACACTTACAAGGCCTTTACAAGCTTTCTCTTGCAGAAAAAGATGTTTTAGATAAAGCTGTTGAAAATTTGAAGTTTCAGTTGATGAAAAATGAAGAAAAAGACTTTGATGAAGATGAAGATGAAGATTTTGCTGCCTTATTTCAACAAAAAGACCTTTTGATTCATCAATTTGATGAACAAAATCAAATTTTAAATAAAAAATGTAGGAAACTAGAAGAGGATCTTGAAAAACAAAGAAATTTGAATGAAGATCTAACCAAGGACTTCAAAACAAAAATTTCCAAATCAAATGAAATTATTCAGGAACTAGAGCAAAAAATACTTAAAGACCAAGAAAAACAAAAAAAGAGTTTACAACAATCAGAGGCAGAAAATAATAGTTTAATATTAGAAGTTGAAAAAAGGAGAGAGAATGAAAAAAAATTAATGATGGAAAATCAAGAACTTTCAAATTCACTCAAGCAATCAAAAATTGAAAATGAGCTACAACTAAACCAGAAAAAAGAGCTTCTTCAAGAAAATTCAAATATTCAATTAGCATTAAAGCAATCAGAATTGACGATCAGAAATTTGGAACAAGAAAACCGAAGACTTTCTGAACAATTATCTCAAAATAACAATCAAGTCTATCCAAAATTTGATGATACCCATACTATTCAAAATTTCTTAACACAAGAGAAAGAAAAAGAAATGAATTTATTAATTGATTCAATAAAATCAACCGCTGATGAAAGGATTTCTTTGATTGAAGAGTCTTGTTCGAGAAAAATTAGAGAAACTGAAGAAAGAATTCAAATGGAATCAAATTTAAAACTTTCTGAACTATCCGCAAACTATGAAGAACAAATTATGATTCTCAAAAGAAAAAACACTTATTTAGAAAAGGAACTATCATCTCAACTCTCTTCAATGAATTTAAGTTTAGATCAATTGCTTGAGGCGAAAATATTTCTAGAAAAGGAACTTAATGATGCAAAGACTACCATAGAAGAAAAGATTAATCAAAATTTCCAATTAGAATCACTTATCTCAAAACTAAAATCACAAAGAGGTTTTTTTTTTTTTTCAAAATAAAAAATAAAAAAATAAAAAAATAAAAAAAACAAGTCTATTATTTTTTCATCAATTAATAGACTTGTTTTTTTATTTCTATCAAAATTAATTGAAATTCTTTAGATACATTCGAACAAAAATTAATTGACGAAAAAAGTAAAACACAACAACTTTTGCATCAAATGGACAAATTAAGTGATGAAAAAGAAAGTTTCGAACTTGAGAAAGAAGAATTTCAAAACCATTCAAGAATTTTTGAGGTTAATCGTTATACTAAAGCTGAATTTGAATCTATTCTATCTAAACTTGAAGAATCTGAGAGAATTCAACATGAACTCCAATCCCAGTAATTTTTATATCTAATTTCTTTTCTTTTCAAAAGAAATTTTTTTGAAAAAAATGACTTTTTTTCCATTAAATAGGCTTGACATCCAAACAGATTTGAAAAATAAGTTAGAAAGGACACTTCAAGACCAAACTTCAAAGATTATGGAAAAAGAGCTTCACCTTTCTCAAGAAGCTGCTTTTAATTCTCAATTAATTGAAAAAATTAAAGCAGCAAAGGTCGTTCTTTTTAAAAAAACAAAAAATCTGAATAATAATAATCATCAACTTTTTCGAAAAATTATCTAGGAACAATTAAAACAAAGAAGTTTGGAACAAAGAGCAAAATCAAAAGAACTCAGAGATTGTGAGATTAGATTGAAACTTGAAGAAGTAAATTTTTTTTCTTTTAGGGCAAATAAATGAAAATAAAAATAAATAAATAAATAAAAATAAAATAAAATAATCTAGGAAAATATAAGAAAACAAGAAATCTGGCTTAAAGAGATCCATGAGAAGCAAATGGAAGGATTAAGTACGAAGGCTCGAGAATTAGAAGAAAAAGAAAGATCAATTGATATTTCACTAAGAAAGCTTCAACAAATGAAAATAACCCAAACTCTAGACAAGAGTGAGTCATTTATCTTTTCTTTAGAATTTGAATTTCATTTTAATTTCTTTTCTTTCCTTTTTCTATTCAAATTAATTTTTAGCTGGGTCAGGTCAGAATGGATCTTTAACTCATGTATTCACTTCTTTCTTTTTTTATCTTTCTTTTTCTGACAATTATCTCTGAATACATAGGATGAAAAATTACATGGAAAAGATATTATTGAAGCTGTTAGAAAATCTGATCAAGAAATCAATCGTCTCAAAAGAGAAAACATAATTTTAGAAAAACGAAACTATAAATTTTTACAGTTACTCATTCAGATGTCCAAGTAATTTTTCTTTTTATTTTCATTTTCTTTTTTTAAAATTTGAATGAAATAATTCGATTTAATAATTTACTTCTCAAATAAAGTAATGCTGAACTTTTGAAGAGAAGGGAAAAAGAGAAAGAAAAAGAAGAGATTGAGAAACAAAAAGAGAAGGAAGAAAAAGAAAAAGAGAAACAAAGAGGAGGGAATGAAAAAGAACATGAACAAGTTGAAGAAAAGGAGAGAAAGAGAGAAAAGACAAGGAGAAATCCAACAAAGACATCAAGTGATACAGATGAGAAACTAATTGCTGAGCTCAAACAAATCCTCTCTACATTCACTGAATAGAATAGAATAGAATAGAAGAAAATTTTGTACCAATTTTGATAAATTTATTCGAATTATTTGATTTTTTTGAAATTTATTTCATTTTTTATTTTTGCTTTTTTTTTAAATGTAAAGGTTATTTAATATTCCAGTATCAATATCATCAAGTCCACTTCCGGATTGATTCTATGTAAAGAAGAAAAGAAAAGAAAAAGAAATGTTAAAGAAGAAAGGAAAAAAAGGAAAAAAAGGAAAAAAAATAAATAAATACCTTTCTGAATTGGATGTATTTAAGGGAATTTGCAAAATGAGTTTTAATGTTTTTGCTACTTTCTTCTTTGGCATCAAGACTTGGGAGATTGGAGTTAATTAAGTCGATGAGTCCACTCAAATATTTGGTGGCAACCTTGAGAAAAAAAAATATTTTTTTTTTTTCAAAATTAAAAGAGTTAAAAGAAAAGGGCTTACCACATCATTTTGTTTCTCGTAATAGTAGATGTATTGGTTTAGAATTTCATTAAATAAAAGGATATTTGTTCCTTGTTCCATACATGTATCGGCAATTTTTAAACTTTTTTGCAAACATTCAAGAACTCGTTTGCCATCACGACGACTTTCGTATTCCTTTGTGAATAATAATAAAATTAATAAGCAAAGAATAAAAGAGAAAAAAAAGATAATAATAAAAATAAAAAAAAGAAAAGGAAAGAAGAAAGGAAAGAAGAAAAAAACTTGATCGGATCTTCCTTTCATGGGAACTGGCCAGAAAAGATGAGAACATAATTGAACTGCTGAACATTGATCTGGTTTCTATATGAATGGACAAAAGTGGGTTTGAGTCGTTAGTTTTTGAAGTAATCAAAATTAAAATATTAACCTTTAATAATTTAGAAGAATACAAAGCACATTTGGTTGTCAAGGTATCTTGATTTTCAGTTCCAAAGACTCTCATAGTTTGTAATGATCCAATAATAAGGGCAATAGCAGCGACTTGAGCTTTAGAATCTGCAATATTTTCTTCATAGATCAAGAAAGACTATATTGTTTTGAAATTTAGGAAAAATGAAAAATGAAAAATGAAAAATGAAAAATGAAAAAAAAAATAAAATAAAAAAAAGAACTTGAGTCATAAATTCATAAGCAATGGTTTCAAATTGACAAACATCTGCTGCTTGAGCGCACTCTAAAAATAATCTCAAACATAAATCATAGTGGCCTGCTTTAACAAGAGCTGTAGTAGTTTGATGAGAAAATTGGAAAACTTTTTGACATTTTTTAGCCCAAAGTTCGTCCTATTAAATAATAAAGGATTAAATATAAATGGAATTAAAGAAAAGGATGAAATGAAAAAAAAGAAGAAAAAAAAGAAAAAAAAAAAAAAAAAAAAAAAAAAAAAAAAAAAAAAAGAAAAGAAAAAGAAAAGAAAAAGTACTTCATTTTTGCTTTTATCATATTTCAAAGATAATTTCAATGAAGAGAAAACAAGAGGTGGAAGAGTATATTTGATTCTCTTTCCTCCAGCACCAAAATGTTTACGAATGACAGTTAATAACTATGAATTTTTATTTATTTTTTTTAATTTTTTTAAAAGAATTAAAGGAAAATGCTTACTTGATATTGTTTATCTGAATAATCGTTGTGGAATACATGAATTAAGCGAGCAACTAAGTTTTGTTCTTCTGCAAATTCTTCCTCATTAATTTCACCTTGATCTTCTTCATCTTTAACAAGTGGTCCGATCCATTCAAGATATTTATTTGCTTCTTCAGCCTTAAAATTTGAAAGAAAAAAAAAGAAATAAATTATATAATTGTTTCAAAAATTTTATCGAGGAAAAAAAAAGAAATATCACCTCTGAAATTTTTGTATCATTTTTCAAGACATTTTCAACAAGATTAATTGCTACTGATTTTCTTGCAGAATATGAAAGGAAACTTAAAAGAGGAGCGTAATTTTCAAGTTTAAGGATAGTAATGATGTTATTGAAGCTATCAAGGGGAATAGATAAAAGTTTGATAAGTTGTTTTCCAGCAGCTGAATTTTGTTTATCCAATCTATTTATTTTATTTTATTTTATTTTATTTATTTACGAATTATACGATTGAAATAAGATAATTTACCCTTTATTTTCTGATGAAGCTTGAATTTTATCATTAGTAGTTTTTAATACTTGATCAACATGATCTAAATTTCCTGGATAGCAGCTGATTGACATATTTAATAATGATACTTGAAGTGCAATCACATCTTGGAGTGGCATATCAACTCTTGCCTTGAGAAATGATGGAACAAAAAAAAAATGTTACTATTTTTTTTCAAAAAATAACAAAATAATAAAAAATTACATCAAAAACTTGTTGAATTTGTTTGGAGAAAATGTCAAAGAGTGAAATTTCACTTGGAATTCCTCCTTCTTCATTTTGAGCAAAGCGAGCTAAACGATCAATTAAAGCAGTAATAATACTATAGTGTTTTTTTAAAGAAAAATAAAATGAATTAGAAAAATAAAATCAAGAAGATTTTTTAAATATATTATATTGAATATACCTTTTAACATTGACAGCCTTATTTAATTTGGAGCAAGCATCTAAAAACATTTCAAGGGTTCTAAGGTGGAAGCCATCAGGGAAAACTTGGATCACTACTTCCATTAAATACTCTTGTGCAAGAGCATCTTTGCAGCTAACAACTTGTTCAAGGATAGCAGGTAATACTTTCTATTAAGTTGAAATTTGGAAAGAAAGGGAAAAAAAAGTTTAAGTTGAATCAAAAAATAAATAAATAAATAAATAAATAAATAAATAAATAAAAATTACTGATCTGTAGATTTCAAGATCAACACCTTCAAGTTGGCTTAAACGAACAAGGTTTGTTCCAACAAGAATTTTCAATTCTCTTCTTTCTTGTTCTCTTCTTTCTCTTTCTCTTGAATGTCCTTGATGTTGCATTCTGACCCAAAGTTTATTCATTTCAATGAAATTTGTTAAAACAAATGAGATTGAATCATGAACATCTCCACCTTCACTATTTAAATTTTAATTTATGAATATTATTATATTATTCAAAATTTCTTATTGATTGTTTAATAGAAAAAAAAGGAAAAAAAGTACGTTGAATTAGTAACATCGGGAAGGTGATTTTTAATCATTTGAGAAAGATAATTTCTAAGGAAAAGTCCTCTTGTTGGATGTTGAACTCCTCGACACATTTCAACCATATCAACTAAAATATCTCTTGTTGGGGCTTCATTTGTTTCAACATAAACGGCTCCAACTTATTATTATTTTTTATTATTTTATTATTATTTTTTTTAAAAAAAAAGAATAAATAAATTAAAGATAATTTGACTGAAAAAAATGAAAAATTAACTTACCAGTAATTAACAAATACAATCTGGGAACAATATTACCAGCATACTGTACTAATTCATAAAGATCACTTAATTTCTTTCCTTTCTTGTGTTCTTCAACAAGGTAAACTTCAAGATGACGGAGTTGATCAAAGATTTTCATGTCTACATTTTTTTTTCGATTAAATCAATTTGTTGAAAAAGAAGGAAGGAAGGAGGAAAAGAAGAAAGAAAAGGTTACATAATTCGTAGTAATATTTGGGTGAAAGAAGACTTGTTCTTAATTCAGATAACATATTTGAACAATGTTTCAAACCATCCATAATTTTTCCATTGTCCTAAATATTCCAATCATGAGAAAAATAATAATAATAATAAATTAGATAAATAAAGTTGACATACCAAACATCTTTTCATTTGGAAAGATTGAGCTTTAACAATTGCGAAAGCTTCTTCTAAAAGTTTTTCTTGTTCATCTTGATGATTGTCACCTTTTTGTGCCTAAAACAATGAGAAATTTTTTTTTGTTTTATTTCTTTTGAATGAGAATACATAAAATGGTAAAAATAAAAGAAAATAATACCATTTTTCTGTCTGTTTTCCACTGATCTCAATAAGAGTGCTTCTATTATATTTATTGCAATTATTATTTTGTAATTTTTTTTTTTTTTTGGGCTGAACCAGCCAAGTTTAATAGTTTAAAAAAAAATAATTACAAGAGTTTAATAGTTAAATACAAATAAATATTTATGCATAAAATAATTAGATCTTAACAATAATTGAAATTATACTTTTCAAAGTTTTTGTTTCTTTTCTAAATTTTTTTATTCTTCAAATTTTTCCAATTATTAAAAATAAAATTGAATCATTTAAAATATAATAAAATCAAAAAAACCATCAAAGATCTTTTTTTTTCTTTTTTAATCTCTTTTGTATCAATCAAAATCGATTTTTTTTCAATCTCAACTTCATCGTTTTTAATTCTTATTCTCTCTCTTTTAAAAAAAAAAAAATAAAATCAACAATAATATCTTCAAATCTCAAATAATATGATCTTTCTAAATCTTTTACTTTTTTTTTAAAAAAAAAAAACTATCAATGATTATGATTAAAGCAATGATCAAGATCTTTGGTTTAGACTTTGTTCCCATTCCAATTTTTTTTTTTTTTTTTTGTTTGTTTTTTTTTTTTTTTTTTTTTTTTTTTTTTTTTTTTTTCGTTTTTTTTTTTTTTTTTCCTGATATTATTCATATTCTTTGATGATGAATTATCATTCATTCATTTCCATATAATACTTCAACAATATACAATATCAGATTGGATTTAATCTGTTGTGAAGAAAAGGATGAGATGAGATGGTTGATGATTTTTCTGATTGAAAAGGATGTGATGTGGGTCTTATGATCTTTTTTGTTTGATTGTCTGGATTTCAAAAACGGAACAAATGAATTAATATTTTCTTATCATTTATTTTGTTTTTGAATCAAAAACTGCCATGTTTTTTGGATTTTTTTTCCAATTTTTTTTTTTTGAAACCACTCGACCCACATCTTGATTCTTCTTCTTATTCTTATTCTTATCATTGAACTCACTCATTTTACTTTTTGAATCAATTAAAATCCAACAATTTTAACAATAACAACAATATAAACAGATCATTTGTTCTAATTTTTGTTTTTTGAAGGATGTTTAATCATATATCTTACGAAAAAATTGGAAAAAAAAAAAAAATTGGAAAAGAAAAGAGGAAAAAAAATGGATCGATTTTCTTCTAAAAAGATGAAAATAAAATCCTAATTATTTTTTATTATTTGATGATTGATAAAATGAAAATTGATAATTAAATGATGATTTTATAAGAAATGAAAGATGAACAAATTGACATTTTGATTCACTTTTATTGAAAAGAGATTTGAAAAAGAAAAGATAAGTTTTTGCCTTTTTTTTTTTTTTGAGAACGTGTGGAAATTTTGAAGAGATCTTTCAACTCATCTTTCATTTTTCTTCTTTATTTTCTAATTTCTCTTTATTTCTCTTTATTTCTTTCTCTTTCAAATCATTTTATAACCGACAAATAGTAATTTTTTTTTTTTTCAAAAAAAAAAAGGTTGTGATTTTCAAAAAGGATGCTTATTGCCAGGAAATCTCTCACCAGTCAATTTGTAGTTTTTTTTTGAAAAAAAAAATTAATTATTAACTTAATATTCATTTGATTCTATCTGCTTATTTCAAAAAATTAGCTTCGCCCACAAGTTCGCCTCTTTGCAGCAAAGGCATCTGGCTACTCATTCTCTAATGCTCTTTCAGATCTCCCTGAAACTAAAGTTTCAATTTTAAATAACAAAGTTAAAGTTGCAAGTGAAGACAATGGATCTGATATTGCTACAATTGGAGTATTTATAGAATCAGGAAGTAGACACGAAAATGAAAAAAATAATGGTGCATCTCGCCTCTTACAAAACCTTGCTTTCAGAGTTTTTTTATTTTTTATTTTTTATTTTTATTTTTTATTGAAATCCATCAAAAATCAAAAAAAAATAATAATAACTAAACATTTTAAAAAAAGGGAACCCAAAAAAGAACTCAAGATGCTCTCCAAACAGAAATTGCCAATTTAGGTGGAAATTTCAGTGCACAATCTGGTCGTGAACAAACTGCCTATATTGCTCAAGTATTAAAGAAAGATGTTTCAAAAGCTATGGAAATCCTTTCAGATGTTGTTCAAAATACTGCTTTTTCTCCAGCTGCATTTGAAGAAGAAAGACAAAAACTTCTTAAAGAGTATAACAGTGAAGGACAGGTTTTTAACTTTCCATTTTATTTAGCATTAAACTTATTTATTTATTTATTTATTTTATTTCTATTCATTGACTTGTTTAAAAAAAAAAAAAAAAAAAAAAGCCCGATCAATTAGTTATGGACCACTTACATGCAACAGCTTTCCAAGGAACAAGTCTTGCACTTAGCCCCATTGGAACTGATGCAAGTTTGAAAACAATTTCCAAAGCTGATTTAGAATCTTTTGTTCAACAACAATTTACTGGAGGAAGAATTGTTGTTGCTGGAGCTGGAGGAGTTAGTCATGATGAACTCTCACAACTTGCCGAAAAAGGTTTTTTTTTTTTACAAAAAAAAGGGTAATGGATTGTTGAACTTTTTTTTTTCTTGAAAAAAAAAAAAGGATTTGGAGGATTATCTGCAGGAGGAGAAATCAAACCTCTTAGTGGTAGAGTTACTGGATCAGAAATTAGACTCAGAGATGATGAATTAGCCAACATCTATATCTCTTTTGGAGTTCAAGGTTTGTTATTATTTTTTGGAAAAAAAAAAAAGCAACCAAGTCACCTAAAAAAATCAAAATACTAATATTCTGAATTTTTGCAGGAGCTAGCTGGACAAGTCCAGATTTCCTTCCATTACTCGTTGCCCAACAAGTTATGGGATCTTGGGATAGAACTCTTGGAGGGGGAAAAAACCTTTCTTCAAAACTTGCTCAAAATATTGCCAGTTTAGGATTTTGTCAATATTACGAATCATTCCTTATTCCATATTCAAACACTGGATTATTTGGTTTCTCAGTTGTTTCCAACGATCCCACTCAAATTGATACAGTCATGTTCAATTTCCAAAATGATTGGGTCAGAATTTGTGTTAACGCAACTGATGTACTTTTCTCTTTTATTTTCTTTTGACTTTTATTTATTATTATTATTTTATTTTACCCTTCTTTTTTCATCTTTTTTTTTCTGTTCTCTTTATTTTTCTAATATCATATTCATGATTAGGCTGAAGTTGACCGCGCCAAAACTCAATTGTTATCAATGAACGCTCAATTACACCAAAGATCTTTAGATACTTGTAAACAACTTGGTTCCCAAATCCTTCATGCTAATCATCGTGTAAACCTCAAAGAACTTTCTCAAAATCTTGCAAGTATTGATGCCTCAACCGTTCGCAAAGTTGCATTCAAATATTTATATGATAAAGACCCAGCCCTTGTTGGTTATGGACCAATTGAAGCTCTTCCAGATTACAACCGTATCCAAACCGCCAACTCTTGGTTGAGAGTTTAAAAAAAAATAAAATAAACCAATATAATAGTAATAAAAATGAAAAAAATAAAAATAAACTGAGAAGAAAATTTGATACTTTGTATTTATTTCTTTCAATAAGAAAAGCTTTTTATAAATGGAGCTTTGAAGGACCAAAGAAACTTAAAACTTAAATTTCATCAAATTTCTGATTGGGCCAAAATTGCACGGTCGTTAGATTCCAAGAAAAAAGACAGATTCAAAAGAAAAATGAAAATTAATAATAAAAGAATAACTAAAGAACAGAGAGAGAAATAAAATTTAAACAAGAATCTATCAAAGAATTGATTATATTA
>Ga0209960_1004029_pt1 | contig 11698 bp, 14 predicted proteins | sample ThiBiot_500_plan_2_FD_183947 | JGI IMG/M metagenome (GOLD analysis project Ga0209960, IMG submission 183947) | Wastewater bioreactor microbial communities from Cape Town, South Africa - Thiocy_expt_500_plan (SPAdes) | ecosystem: Engineered > Bioreactor > Thiocyanate-remediating >... | reverse complement strand
AGTAAAATTTCTTTTTTTTTTCTTTGATAAAATTCAATAAATAAATAAATAAATAAACCAGGATCAAAATAAAGGAAAGGGGAAAAAAGGAAACAATCAAAAAAATGAAAATGAAGCTCAACCAAAGAAAAATCAAAAAATGAAAGAAAAGAAAATTCAAGATCAATTCAATGAGATAACAAAGGAAATGAAAGATCATGAAGAGAAAAAACAAATTGAAAAAATGGAAGAAGCTAATGAAATGATAATGAAAAATGAGTTGGAAAGAAAAAGAAAGGAAGACGAAGAAAGACAAGAAAAAGAAAAAATTGAACAAGAGAAAAGACTTGAGCAAGAGAAACTTAAACAAAAGGAATTAGAAGAGAAATTCCAAAAAGAAAAATTAGAACAAGAGATGATTGAACAAGAAAGAATCAAAAAAGAGAAATTAGAACAAGAGAAATTGGAAAAAGAGAAATTAGAATCAAAGCTCAAAAAAGAGAGGTTAGAACAAGAGAAATTAGAAAAGCAAAGAATTGAACAAGAAAGGATCAAAAAAGAAAAACTTAGAAATGAATATTTAGAAAAAGAAAGACAAAAACATATGGAACGTGAACGAGAAAAAATGGAACAAGAACTAAAAGAAAAAGAAGAAAAGTTAAAACAAGAAGCTATTGAGCAAGAAAAGATTGAAAAGGAGAAAAAAGAAAAAGAACAGAGGGAACAAATTAAAAAAGAAAAATTTGAAAAAGAAAAGGAACTGGAATTGTTAAAAGAAAAAAATTTTTCAAGTTTTGGATCCAACTTTATGGAATTTTCGACTGAACCATGGAGCTCAAATATCAAAGACAAAGACAAAGAGAAAAATGCTCAAAAGAACTTTGAAAGCCAACCACAAACCCTGCCAACAACCACAACCACAACAGAAAGCGAATCAAAAGAGGCGAAACTATCTTCAATTCTTGATTTTTTAAAATCAATCAATAGTAATTTTCATTTCCATTTTCATTTTAGTTTTCAAAAAATCAACATTGAATGATTATAAATAGCTAAAATGGATGTTACTGACAAAATGGATTTGACCTTAGTCGATTCATGTAAGTCTTCTTTTTTATTTTTTTTGTTTTTTGTTTTTTTTTTCTTTTTTCTTTTTTCTTTTTTCTTTTTGGTTTAATGAAAGTTTGTTACTGACCCAATTTAATTTATTGATTTAGCTTCGTGTGATAGCTTAGAGATTGAAAATTTATCATTAATTCCAAAAGTTGACTCACCTCAAAAGTAAGTTTCTCAATGATTTTAGAAAATCATAATTTTGTATTTTGGTAGGGAATATTCTGATGTGGATGATGAACGAGAGTTTATTTTCTTATTTAAGGAAATTAATGGTAGAGAATCATTTTTTCTTTTTGATTTTACAATTCACTTTCTTTCTTTCTCTCAAGCACGATTAAGATCCCGAGTTACAAATGAAGCAAATTTTCAACTTCAACAAATATCACAAAAACTTGATAATCTCTTTGATATTGCAAAACAATCATATAAAATAACAACTCAACAAAAGTATGATTTCAATTTTTTTTTTTTAATTCTGATTTTTTTTTCTAATGTTAATATTCAACATATCATATTTTATTCATAGTTTGGATCTTGCTCATCGCCATAAACGAAAATATGAAGAGTTTAACCAAATGCAATCAGATTCCATTCTTGCTTTTCGAAATGACTTGAAAATATCTCAACAAACCTTGGCTCATAGTTTGGATCAAATCATGACTTCTCAAAGAACTTTTCAAGAGGACCTTCAACAATCAATTTTCTTTGTTCAGGAAAATGGTTCATTTTCTTTTCTTTTTTTCTTTTTTTTTTCTTTTTTTTTTTTTTTTTTGAAAAAAGGAGCAATCTGAAGTCTGTGATTTCTTTCATTGATCTTTGAGCGGAATCGAAGAGATGGTAGAGCAATGAGAGGACAGAAAGAAACTTCAAGTAAATTCTTTTGATCTTCTTTTCGATCATAAATAAATCAAAGTCAATCAAATTTGTAATCAGGGGTTGTTGCAAATCAAAACAGTTTTTGTTCATTGTTGTTTCCTTCAAGTTCATAATTTAAAGCTCTGAATCAACTCAAGTTCTTATAATAGGAATATTTATCTTTCTCAAGTTCTTGTAATATTAAATTTTTAAAGGGGAAATCAATTGCAATGTCAGATCCAGATTATGAAGTCTATAATATCTCACCAGGAGAATGGGCTGTGATTGGAATCGGAATTGTATGTCATTTTATTAACCTTTGTGGACTTGTTTATGTTCTCTACAACAGAAAGTATCCTCCTTTAAGAATTAAACAATTGGATGTAGTAACTTGTAATTTAATAAGTAATTTTTTCAAGTTTTTGCTTCTTCTGATTTATTATTAATTTGAAATTTGAAATTTAAAATTAGGTGCAATTATTTGGTGGATTGGAGCAATGGCTGTACTTAGGATATTTCCTCAAGTTGGAAATCCAGTTTTTTTAGTATGTAGTTTCTGGGGAATTTGGGTTCAATTAGTATTTGGAATATGGTTTTGGCTCTGCACACATATTTTCAGGGTTTGGAAATTGTTTGTAATTGTTAAATTGAAGCGTTCAACTAGTGGTTACAGATTCTATTCAACCTTTCTGATTTTTTGGGGACCTGGAGTGGTTTACGGAATCATAGCATCAATCTTAAAAGTTGATGGACCACTTGACTATGAAGGGCATTATCAATGTCATTTTATAGAATCTGCAATGTATGTCGTTTTTGCGATCCTTGCCTTCTATGGACTTTGTGTTTTAGTACTCCTTTATTTATTCTATTCTTTTTGTTTAGCTCTAACATTCCTTTTTTTGTGTAGTACTTCTTTTTTGCCATTCGATCAGTTTCCCACAATTACTTAAATGAATACAAAGAATTAAGAAATCTTTGGGAATTATGATATGTTCTTATACTGCCTATGTGATTATTCTTTGTTTGAATTATCAACGAATGGTATGGGGAAAATGTGTGGCATCTTTAATTGTAAACTTTTTTCTCCTTTTCTTTTTGAAATCCAAATTACATTATTAAAAGGTTCTTCTCTGTGGAAGTTTTTCATTTTGGTTTGTTGTTGGGACTCCAATATATCATTGGTGAAATTATTTATTTATTTATATATTTATTTTTATTTATTTATTTTTTTTCAATTTCAATTTAGTTTATTTCATCATGAGAAAATGCTTAAACAATTTCACAACAACTATTTTCATGCATCAAAAAGTGAAGAGATTGAGATAACTTAAACATTCTGTATTCTATTCATCTTAAAAAAAAAAAAAATGTTCAAAATGTAATTGTAAACAAAAACTCAATATGTATTTATTAAAGTGGATTCAAAATTGTTTATTTTTTTTTTTTTTTTTTTTTTTTTTTTTTTTTTTTTTTTTTTTTTTGGTTCAAATATCCTTCCAGTTACCTCTTACTCCGAGAATGTCAAAAGAATTGCTCTTGAGATGAAAGAAATCAAAGCTGCATAAGAATGATGATTGAAAGACTTTTTTTTAAAAAAAAAATTGAGTCCCTATTCAATAAAAATCAAAACTCATTCAAAATTCAAGTGAACACTTCCGATTTATAAATCATTTTCCCTATCAACTCAATCTTTTTTTTTTTTTCTTACATTTTTTACGCACTCAACCCGCAAATTTTTTCTTTTCAAATTTTTTTTTTTTTTTCTTTTCCCTTCCATTATTTTACTTCAACACTTTACATTCTTGTTTCTGTTTGTTAAACACTTCTTTTTTTTCTTTCTTTTTTTAACTCATTAACTTACTTTTGTTTTTCTTTGCAAAGTTTATTTTTTGTTTTTCTTTTGGAAATTTTGGAATTCTTGTATTCGACGAAAAGGAGCTATGGTATGTTTTTCTCTTTTTTTTTTGTTCAACTACTCAAACTTTACATTTTAAAATTCTTCGGATCAACAGTCCAAATATTGATCAAATGTGATCAAGGAATAAAAAGTTTTAAAAGAAACTGATTGATAATTTGAAAGTATTGAGTTTTTTGGTTTTTTGATGAAACATTGGTCGGAACATTGGAATTCTAAGAGAATTTCAACTTTGACTTTAGGGAAAAGTGAAAAGGAAAAAGAGAAAACTTTAATAAAATTGAATTATTGAATGAGGAGGAGAGGAGAGGAAGAGAAGATATTGTTAACTAATTGAAACGATATTATTTTGTTTTTTTTAGGCAAAACCAAGTGAAATTCTTCTTAAAGTTCAAGATGAGGAACATATAATTGTTTTCAAAGTTGCAGTTACTTCAGAACTCATTCAAAAAGGTTTTTCTTTTTTCAATTTTATAATAGTAACTTTTTCCTGATGTGATTGATCAATAGCTATTCAATTGAGAACTGATACTTATAAATTATGGGGATTTTATAATCATCCTGAAAATGTTCATTCAGACCATGATCCTTTTGATGATCACCCATCAACAGAAATAATTGTTGCAATTGAAGAAAAAACTGTAATTTCAGATTTTTTTTTTTGCTTTTGCTTTTGTTTTTTTCATCAACCAAATAAAATAAAAATAATTAAAATATCCTTTTTTTTAAAAACAAAAATAGGATCGAATTTGTGGTACCTTAAGAGTTTTGTGTGGAGATCCAAAAACTGAAGTTAATCCAGTTAGAAATTTTTTGGTATTTGACACACCACCAGAACTTGAAGGAGTTCCAGGAACTCAAACTGCATATATAGATAAATTTGTGGTATCAGAGTTTGGAACAAGAAGTGATTTTTCTTATTTATTTTTTGATTTTTTGGATTTTTTAAAAAAACAATCTCGTTTATCAAAGGTGTTATTCCTCTTGGATTATTAACTGCAGCTTCCAAATTATTAATGCGTTTAGAAATGAAATATTGGTATGAATTTCTTTTTTTTGAAATTATGAAAATTAGATTTTGAAAAAAAAAAAAAAAAAAGTTTTGTTCTTATTCATGAACAATCTTGGTTAGCTAAATATTTCCCACTTCAAACTGTTCAAAGTAAATATTTAATTATAAAATGAACAATTGTTGAAACAATTATTAATTAATATAATCTTTTTCGTTTTTTTTTTTTTTAAAAAAAAAAGATGCTCAAATGGTTCACTTAGGAGATAAAATTTCTTATGGAATTTATGATTCTGATCTCTCATGGTGTTTATTTTATATGGAAGTTAGCGACTTTATAGGATTTAGTATGAAAAATACTAGAAGAGCGAGTGTAGTATCTTTTGAACTTCCTCCAACATCACCACTTCAAAGGAGGAGAAGTATTGAAAAACCATCAGATCTCCCAATGCATAAACTAGGTCTTGAAGATAACTCAAATGGTTCTAGACAACCAAAAGAAGATGGTTGTACTGATGAGATTACTATCCCAAATATTATGTGAAAATAAATTATAATAAGAAATAATAAATAATAAAAGAAAAAATTAAACTAGAAAAAATTTATGAAAAATTTATGAAAATTGAATTGAATTGAAATCAATGCTAGGTTTTGAGATTTTTATCAAGGGTCTAAGATATTTTTCTATATGCAAACATTCATTGAGATTCTTCAGTCATCTTCATCTTCTTCTTCGTCTTCTTCATCTTGCTCTTCCTCATCATCATCTTTCTCTTCATCTTCTTGTTCATTTGTCATTATTTCATCATTCAATAAATTTTGTAATGTACCTACAAAAAAAAATTATTGAACGAAATTAAATGAACAAGTTCAAAAATTTACAATTTGGTTCATGTTTCTTTTGATTTGCCTTCGAAAGAAATCCTGTGCCGCAACCTGTGCAAATAAAAGCAAGATATTTGATATGAATTTGATTAATATGATTCAAATAGTATTGCTTTTCAGATGACTTATATTGACATTGTTCATAAGGGCACTTAAGTTCCTCAAATTTTTTCATTTCCAATAATTTTGACCATTGAAGCATTTTTGTATGTTTCTCTTTTGCCTTTTTTTTTTTTTGATTCTATTAATAATGGTATTATTTCGGATAAAGAAAGAAAGTTTACTCCAACATCATTTGCCCAAGTTATTGGTGGTGGTTCTCTTTGTGGTTTAAATAGGGAGGATCCTTTTGTTGAGTTTTATTTTTTTTTTAAAATAATAATAACTTTGAAAAAATCTTACTTGAACAAATCTTCATGTGGTCATTAGATCTCATTTTTGAATAAAACATTGATTGACAACCTGAACAGACATAAGCAGGAAATTTAATATGAGATGAATTAATATGATCAACAATTTTTGTTTTATCATTTGCCACAAAATCACAATCTTGATAAGGACATTTCGTTTTTTGAGCATTTTTTATCACAAATTTTTTGGACCATTCAATCATATTTTCATATTGTTTCTCAATCTAAATAAGTATCGATTTAGAATAAAAATTGAAAAAATGTGATTTTGATTTCGAAAAAAAAAAAAAGGATACTGTTGGTTCAGAAAGCCAAGTGGCTTCAAGAGAATTATTTTCATGTTTTACTGAATGTTCTTCTATTAAATTTCAAAAAAAAGGGAAAATTTAAAATTTTGAAAAAACAAGAAAAAAAAATTCATACTTGCTTTATGTTTCAGAAGTGCTCTTTTTGAATAAAATAATTTATCACAGATTTCACAAGAAAAATTTGAATATTTGATATGAATCGCATTTAAATGGTCAACAAAGAGGGCCTTATTATTTGTTTCATAATCACATTTTATGTAGGGACACTTTTTTGTTCCAAATACATTGTTCGCCCATTGAACCATTTCTTGATATCGTTCTTTTTGCTTTTTTTTTTTAAAAAAAAAAAAAAATTAAATAAATCAAAGAAATACTGTGGGTAATATCATCCAGAGATGTTCAGAATCAAGATTAAGATCATTTTCTATTAAAATTATTTTAAAAGAAAAGAAAAAGAGTTGAAAATCTGAAACAAACCTATTGTTAAAATTACACGTAAAGCTGTTTCTTTATGTTCTCCAGGAGTGGAAGTTGAATAATCATTTCCGATACGAATTTGATAATTAACATTTAAAAGTTCTTCAAATTTAACATCAACCTTGAGTGGTCCATTAAAATCATTTAACAAACTAAGATTGGTATTTTCAGAACGTTGTTTTGGAAGATAAACTTGAAGATTGAAATAATCCTTCTTATAAAAAGGAAGCTTTTTTTGAAGTGCTAACGCTTTTCTAAAGTCATCTATATCAATAATTTTTTTTCCTAAACTTTTCTCGAGATCTATAAAATACATTCTTGTTGACTCTGTTTCAATTAAGATCCAAATTTCAGTTAATTTTGATTTCTTTTTTCCTTTTTATTTTTATTTTAGATGCATCAATAAAAATGGATTTAAAATATACAAAATAAGATTTGATTTCTATTTACCTTGAGGTGGTCCTGCAATATCTTGAAGTTTTATAACTTTAGATGGTCTAGTTTCTGGATCAAATTGTTGGAATGAGAGTGATTTCGTCAAGTCTGGCGAAGTAATTAAAAATGACTCGATTGATTCCATTGAATAAAGAAGAGGAGACTTTGGTGGAGTAGAATTCAACTCATGAAGAGAAATATTGGTCAGAATTGATTGATATTCACGACTATCCTCTGATGTCATCCTTTAACAATCGCAACATATAAACAAAATATACAAACTATATACAAATAAATCAATAACTTTCAGTTTTTTTTCTCCAAAATATTTGCTTTTGATTGTAGTCTTTTCCCAAGTTTCTCCACTGAAATCATGAATCAGTGATTCTTGAATCTAATTAGATTTTTTTCTTGTTTTTTTGATAGCAACAAAAAAAAAGATTTTCTCGTTCATTAATACCAATGAAAAAAAAATTAAATTACTAGTTGAAACTGATTCTTGGTTTGATGCAATCTTGTCCTTGAGCTAACTGTTCTTCTGAAGTACTTTTATTGTTTTATATTGTTCAAGAAGTGAAATCAATTAATTTTTTTTTTTCTGTTTTTCTTATTTAAAAAACAAAAAAGGAAGTTCTCCAGAACATTCTAAAAAGGAAAGTGGGGCTCATTTATTAGAGGAAACAACCCAATTATTGCACTTCAACTTATAAAACCAATACTTTACTTATAACCTCAAACCTCAAACCTTATTCAAAGAAGAATATAGTATTTAATATTCAAAGTAAATTTCTAGGATTTTTTGTGATAATTTTGTGATTATTTTGTGGATTTTTTGGGAAAAAAAAAAAAAAAAGCTTAAAAGATGTTCAAGAAGTTGTCTACATGGTATTATCAATATACAATTATCTTTGGGATTTGTCTACTTGAACCATGGGAAATTCTAATATTCAGTAAGATATTTCTTTCTTTCTTTTATTTTGATCATTTTATTTTATTATTGTTTTTGATCATTTTAATTTTTTTTTTTTAATTTTTGATTCTTTTTTCATTTTAATTGGAAATTTAAGAAAAGGACCAAGTTTCCCTTTCTTTCTTTCTTTCTCTTTTCTTTAAAGACTTTTAATTGCAAAAAGTATGTTATGTTGTACTCAATTGTTTTATATTATTTAAAATATTTATTTTGAAACTCGTTAAAATGAAATTCTCGTTATTATTTCGTTATTATTCCTTGTTCAAAATTTCCATTTTTTTCATGATACGGTTTTTGAAAGATTGGATCAGACTTTATTATAACAAATAGATGAATTTTTTCATTTCTTCAGCTCATATTATATTAGAAAAATTGAAGAAATTCATCAATCAACCAATTAATCAATTTATTCTTTCTTTTTCATAGATATTATTTTCTTGTCCATGATCTTAATGGCTCTTATAACCACATTTCTCTACCTTCCTGAATATATTGCAAAGTCCCTCTCATTCTTACTTTACTTCTTCCCAGCCTTGGACAATTTAATCCCTGGATGGGCACCCTCAGAATTCATAGCTGCTCACACTCCCTAATTTGATATATAATTTTGCCACACAAGTCCGAATAGATGATATTAATTATGATAAGAATAGTAATAATAAAAATCTTCAAAAAAAATATTTTGTAAATTAATTACAAAATTCAAAATTTATTCTTCTATAGACAGATAGTCTCGGTATTTTTTATTCTTTTTTGTAATATTATTAAACACTAATTGTTTTGAAAACATTAAATCCGCTCAATGAAGTTGATAAGATAACTCCAGGTAATTGTTTATGCCAATGTAATTCTTTGATATCTTGTTGTCCTTGATGAATAAATAATAATTGTGGAGGAATACTTTCATCAATACCAGAGCGATGTTCAAGATCCTTTATGATTTTTTTTATTTAAAAAAAAAGTATATATATTAAATTATTTTATTTTCCCTTCAACAAAGAAAAGAAAAAAGAAATTGATAAAAATTACATTTTCAAGTGAAAGATCCCAAATTGAAATTTGATCATCAGCTCCTGAAACAGCGAGAACACTCTCATCATCTGGGTGCCATTGAACTGATGTAATACTTTGTGTATGCCATTTGAAATGACCAGCTGGAACTCCACTATTACATGTTACATGAAATGTTAAGTGATGAATAAAAATAAAAGAAAAAAAAAAAAATTACGATTTAAAGTTTCTAAGATCCCAAATGCTAAAACTACCATCATCGGAGCCTGATAACATCAAATGTGGTGCGGCTCTAAGAAAAAATTGTAAATTAACAAAACAAAAAGAAATGAAATGAAAAACAAAAAAAAAAATACTTATTCCATGAAATTACATTTACATCACTTTTATGAGCTTCTACACTTAATACTGATTTCTCATGTCTTCTTGAATCCCAAATTTTTATCGTTTTATCAACTGAACAAGATGCAAAAACTTCCTTTTCATTTGGACTAGTGGGAAAAAAAAAAAAAAAAGTGTCAAAAATATGAAAAATTGAAGAAAGAAGGGAAAAAATAAAATAAACCTCCATTGAATATCTTCAACTGAATCTGTATGTCCAATAAAAGGTTTAAGATTTGGTGTCCAAGTTGATTGATTATGTTCCCATAAGTAAATAAATTTTTTACAATCACCAGTTAAAAGTCTATTTGATTAATTTTTGAGACTTAATTTTCTTTCTTTCTTTCTTTCTTTCTTTTTTTTTTTTTTTTTTTTTTTTTTTTTTTTTTTTTTGTTGTTGTTGTTGTTGTCAAATGGAAATTCTTAGATCTGTAGTTTTCTGAATGTTTGAAGTCTAATCAGATACCTGAACCAGCCATGTTGACTTATAATTCTTAAAAGCCATTATTGAAGTCCACTTCATGATGGTACAACATTTACTCTTCATCACCAAAATATTCTCAACATCCTCAACTTGCAAATTATGTTCAACTCCATCGAAAGAAAAACAAATTTAATTTTACTTGATTATTTTATTTTATTTATTTATTTAAAAAAATTGACAATACACCAATTTGATTTTTTTTTTAAAAAAAAAGAAATACCAAACAAGGGAAAAGTTACTAGGGATCATAGGGTTCACAGATGCAACGAATTTGAATAGATCTGGCTCTGATTCAACAGTTCCAGTAGACATCTCCTTAGCAAATCATTCGAATTTGTAATTATTTGTTCTTTGATAAAATAAATAAAAAAGGGAATTTTTAATTATTCATTTTGAAAAAAAAAGAAGCAAATTATACCAATATTCGTTTTTACTTGGTAATGGATTTGTAAATTCTAGATCATCATAGTAGATTCTCACTTGTACAGCTTCAGGATGTTGAATGATAATTGAATGATTTTTACATGATTCTCCATTGCACTCATCCCTCAAAATGCCATCTTTACTTGTGATCAACTCCCATAAATTTTAGAACATGAGGGTTTCTCAACTGTCTTGCAATGCTCTTAAATGAAACTCTAAAACCAAACTTTGAATAGCTTGATATTACCAGGACTAACAGCAAGGAAACTAAAATTTATTTATTCCATTACTTTAAAAAAAAAAAAATTGAAAAGAAAAAAATTACTTGAATTTGATCAACATCAGGATAAGATTATTTAAAAAGTGGAGGAGCAATTTTCCCTGGACCAGGAGAAAGCCTACGATCGAATTGACCATAATAATCTAATCTTAGTGGAAAACAAAAATTTCCTCAAGGAAGCAAAGTATAAATGTTGACATTTGTATTTTGCTTAAAGGGAGGGGATCTATAGCATAATTAATTCGTTACGTGTGGAAAAGTAAATCTATATCCATTGTATTTGAAGGATCTTTTAGGGCTTACAGCAGGATTAATTCACAATGCGTGAGCCGATTCACTCCATTTTTTTTCCGCCATTTTTTTTTTTCTGATTTTTTTGATCTTTTTTTTTGGCGATTTCAAAAGAATTCATAACAAAATACCCCCCTAAAAACGATGAAAACATCATTGCTTCTCGTCTTTCTTTCACTTCTCTTACTCTTAGGTTTGTTATTTTCAATAATTGCATTGATTCTTATTTTCATAAACATTCATAGATTAACAATACTTCAATCACAACATATTCAATCATTATCTATTTTGTTTTTTCCTTTTAAAAAATTTCCCCTATTTTTTGTTTTTTATTTTTGTTTTTTTGTAGCCCTGTAAATTTTTTATAATTGATTTGAATATTGAAGAAGTTTATAAAATATGATTGATTATTATTTTCTTTTTTCTTTTTTTTTTTTTTTTTTTTTTTTTTGATTTTTTTTTTTTTTTTTTT
>Ga0209960_1004027_pt1 | contig 11712 bp, 14 predicted proteins | sample ThiBiot_500_plan_2_FD_183947 | JGI IMG/M metagenome (GOLD analysis project Ga0209960, IMG submission 183947) | Wastewater bioreactor microbial communities from Cape Town, South Africa - Thiocy_expt_500_plan (SPAdes) | ecosystem: Engineered > Bioreactor > Thiocyanate-remediating >... | reverse complement strand
GACAATCCAACAAAACAAGTTTCAAATTTACCAGAATATGATTCAATTGTAGTTTCTCTTTTCCATGCACAATTAAAAGGTTCGAAAACTTTTTTTTTTTTTTCCAGATTTTCTTGTTTCTCAATTTTTTCTTGAAAAAATAAATAAATAAAAATTTAAATAGCACTTCGAGATGGACTCATAATTCAAGATTACTTTATCAAAGTCACACCTCTTGAATTTCTTGTGCATTGTTGTGGATCAGATGAATTTGCTCCACATGAAGTTCTTTCAAGAATTCAATTTTATGATTTCCATGTTACATCCCCAACACCAGTTCTTGTTCGAGAATACATTGAATCTCTTGGAGAAAGAGAATTAAGACAATTTTTATTTTTCGTTTCATCTCAGTGCAGGTTATTATTTATTTATTTATTTATTTATTTATTATTTTACCAATATTAATTATTATATGAAATTGATGAATAGTTTACAATGTCTCCTTCCAACAAGTTTAGATGGAGGAAAGTTACATTTTGAAGAACAAGATTTATATATTAAATTTATGAGAAAGAAAGGAATGTCATTTAACAAGGAGATTGAAAGAGTAGGTTGTGGTACAATTGAAATTTTTGAATTTGATGATCCAGAAGAATTTACAAGAGTTATGAACCATTGTATTTCAAATTAATTCTTTTTTTTTATTTGGAAAAAATTTGAAAAAAAAAAATAAAAAAATAAAAATCAATCTTTATTTTCTCAAATAAATTACAAACTAATACTTAACTAAAACTAAACCGAATAAACCCAGAAAAAGTGAACAGTTTTAGGTTACTATGCATATAATAGATCATACATTTCAGGCTCCTTTGATTCTATGATATTGATTGATATTAATTAATTTCATTTTTCGAAAAAAAAAAAAAAAAAACTACTAAATCTTAGGTTCCAAATTGGAGTTATCCACATTGAAAAAAACTCATCAGGCTTAGTTTTGTGTCTTTTGGACGTTATAAATCTCATGATTGCATTTTAAAATTTTCTTGAAAATATGCTTCCGAAGTCCAATGGACAGGAGATCAAATTTTTGCAGCACTTTCATTGAATTGGGATAACTTGCTTCTTTCACTCAAGTGGTATGATGAGAAGAGAAATCTAACTAATTTCGACCTAGTCACTTGAGCCACAAAAAGAACTTATAACATATTTGACCACCTAAAAAAAAAAAAAAAAAAACTAATCATCAGAGAAATTATTGCCGCCATGTTTTTTATGTTCACCATGTTTATTTCCTCTTTCCTCTTCTTTTTTCCTTTCTGCCAAACAATCCATCCATCCATCCGATGATCTATCTAACTATTGATCCATCCATCAATCCATTGTTCTTTTTCCCTTGGTATTCATTAGTATCTCAGAAAAAACAGTGACCACCAAAGGGTAATGGGGTGCAAAATCGCCCAGCCCAGGAGCAAAAAAACCCAAAAATGTCAATTTATTCCAACTAGGCCATTTTTTTTATTTTTTTATTTTTTTTGGGAAAAAAATGACGCCAAACTACACAAAAAACAAAACATGGCCAAGTTGTTTATGCGTTAACTTTCAACTTCTTTTTATTAGTTATGCTATTGGAATGAATTGATTCAAACTCTGAAAGAGTTTTTTGATTGTGAACTTTTTGATTGTGAACTTTTAGAAAAGTGTTTGAAATAACACAAACAAAAACTATTTGAAATGTTTACTATCAATCAATTGAATCGTTGAATCAAAAAAACAAAAAAGAACAGTATTTTCTTTTGATTTTTCCTTCATTCATTGATATTGACAAAAACAGAGAATAAAAAGCATTTCAATCACTAATCAACCCACTTTTGGAACAAGAAAACAAAAGGGAGTGAAGGTGAAACATGAAGTTGAAATGATTCTCCTTCCAACCAAATTGCTCGCAATAATCACAAACATGATGTTGTCGTCTGTCAAAATGGGCTATAAACTGCAAAGGTTCATTTGTTTTGAATTCTTGTTTCCAAAAACTATAAATTGATTGACTCTTTTTTTCTTTGTTTTTTCAAAAGTAAATATCAAAACGTTGAAAAGTTAAGAAGTTAAAGTAATGATGTGGAACTGGATCGTTCTAGGATTTTATCTGTTGATTCAATTGACAAATGGTTTGATTTCTTTCTTTTCATTTTCATTTTTTGATTTTAATTTATTCATTTATTTATTTCTTTTTTTTTTCTTCTTTTGAATCTTGTATTTTATGTTTCATTTTCATTCTTTTGAATCATTGTATTGCATTGTTTTCTGTATTTCAATTCATTCATTTCCTTCTTCTACACTCTTTATATTTCATTTCTTTTCATTTCATTTATTCTTTTCTTTTTCTTTCTTGACGTCTCATTTTTATTTTTTGAATCATTGTATTTTCATTTTCTTCTCAATTCTTTATTTTCATCACAATTCAATAAGTTGTTCTTTTTCTTTTTTTTTTTTCTTTTGAATCTTGTATTTTGTGTTTTCTTGATTTTGATTCTTTCATTTTTCTTTTTTGATCAAACCTTAGCTATGACCATTTCTTTTTCAAAAAGAAGTTCTTCCATGAAAATTTCTTTTCTTTTTACAAAGAACTTGATTATTTTGTTTTTCTTTTTCTTTTCAAATTAAGAATACATCTTGATGATCATTATTTTCATTTTATTATTTTTCTTTCCTTTGTTTGATGTCTTCGATGATATGATCAATTGTTGTAAGCAATCACCATCAACAAAGAGATTTTTTGTTTTTTTGCCACCACATTTCTTTTAAAAAAATCAAAACAATCTTATTCATAGCTCATTTGTTGTTAATTCTTATCATTTTTATAATAACTATAGGTGCTGCTTTGGATCCTGTTGAACAAGCAGCATTAGCTGAATTTTATAATTCATTGACTTCAAGAGGAGGTTTGTTCTGGAATTTTGATCAAGATTTATGTCTAAATGTGAAAGTTGCTTGTGATTATACAGAACCAAGACAAGTTGCTGTCTTGTAATCTTTCATTTCTTTATTTCTCTTTCTTTTTATCTCTTTGTTTTGAAGGATTAATTGTAATAATATCAACTTGATAATAGATATCTTCAAGGATTAAATCTTGAAGGAACTATTTCGACCCACCTTGCAAAGTTGTCAAGATTGAGATATTTGTAAGTTATTTCTTTCTTTGATTTCTTTTCAAATTGATTAATCATTCAAAAAATTTATCTTTTTTAAAAAAATTTTTAGACAACTTTGGGATAACAAGCTTTCAGGAACAATCCCAACTGAATTCGGAAATATGACCATGTTACTCTCTTTGTAATCTTTTTTCATTTTTTTTACTCTTTTTGTATTTATTTTTCAAATAATAATAATAATAATAAATAAATAAATAAATAAAGGACCCTCCAATCAAATAAACTTTCAGGTCAGGTTCCAGTTGAGCTTGCAAATTCAAAGACAATTGAGACAATGTATTTTTTTTTTTTTTCTTTTTTTTCATTCTCGTGGAAAAGATTTAATTTTTATCATAAAAATAATAGAGATCTCTCCTCAAATCAACTTACAGGGACAATCCCAACAGAACTTGCAAATATGACTAAATTAACCACTTTGTAGAAACTCTTATTTTTATTTTAGAAAGAATCTATTTTTTGATTTTGATTTCAAATTCAAATTCAATAGAAACCTCGGATCAAATCAATTTTGGGGACCAATTCCAATTCAATACGCCTCTTCAAAAATTACCAGCTTGTAAAAATCTCATTCATCTCATCTCATTTCATTTTATTAATAAAAATATTTAATTTTTGATAATAAAATAGAGATTTCTCTTCAAACCAACTTACAGGAACAATCCCAACTGAATTGGCAGCTTCAAAATTAAACAGCTTGTATATTTTCATTTTCATTTTCAAAAAAAAAAAAAAAAAAAAAAAAAAAAACAATCTTCAATAAAAATAGAAAACTTGGTTATAATTTATTAAATGGAACGATTCCTACTGAAATTTTTGTAGCCAATCGAATTCATTCTTTGTATTTTTATTTTTATTTTATTTTTTTTTTGGTTAATAAAAAAAATAAACCAATCAATAAATAATAGGAGATTAGAGGGTAATCAATTATCAGGAACTATCCCAACTGAAGTAGGTTTATCCATAGATTTATATTTCTTGTAAAAATCCTTGATTTTTGATTTTTGATTTTCTATTTTTAGGATCATTCGAATCATCAATAAATCAATAAATACATAGAAATCTCTCAAGTAATTATTTTTCAGGCCAAATTCCTACTCAATTTGGAAATATAGCGCAGCTCCCATACGCTGAATTCCAATACCTGTAAAACTTTAACTTTTCTAAACGAAAACAAATTAATCAACAAATCAACAAATAGAGATCTAAGTCGTAATCAATTAAATGGAACCATCCCAACTCAGTTTGGAAGGTTAAGAAAGACTCTTTTGACGTAAGTATCATTATTTTCAAAAATGAATGATTAATTTTTTTTAATAATAGGAACCTTTCTTTTAATCAATTGTCAGGAACAATCCCACCCAATTTGTCAAATATGAACAATTTAGATTATATGTAAAATTTAGCATGATTTCCTCTTTATTATTTCAAGTACTAAATACTAAATACTAAATAAAAGATATCTTAATAATAACCATCTTTCAGGAACAATCCCAACCTTTCTTGCTGAAAAATATATGTCTCGAAAGTAAGAAACTTTGAATGAAAACAATCCAAAAAAAAAATCTCTTAATAGATTTCTTGCATTCAATGATTGGGAATGTCCAGTTCCTTATTATCACGGAAACACTGGTACCGATGCACTCATTGCAAGAAGCCATTGCAGTATATATTTTATTATTTATTATTTTTTTTAAAAAACAAAAAGATTCACCAATAATCAAATAATCAAATAAATTAAAAAAACCATTAAAAAAATTTTTATCTCTTAGCAAATTCATGTCCAGCTAATCAATGCAAAAATGGAGGAGCTTGTTCTATTGGAGGTTCTGATTATGATTCATTTACATGCAAATGTCTTCCTGGTTTTAGTGGTCCAATTTGTTCTGGAGATGATTGTTCATCTAATCCATGTCAAAATGGAGGATGGGGATGTAACCAAAATTTTGGAAAACTCTCATGTTCTTGTCCAATTGAATATCGAGGAAATCTTTGTCAATACAATAACACATTTGCTGCAAATACCAAACCAATAGTATTTTATTCTTTCTCAACAAATAAATTACATGATGAAACCGAAAATGGACATGATCTATCTTCATTTACAACTGAACGAGGAAATTACCCATTGAACCATGATTTAGATAATGAAGTCCTTGCTTTCTTTGGAAAAGATGTTATTTCAACTTCTCCTACTTCATCAATTACTCTTGGAAATAGCTTTTCAATTTCTGTTGTTTTCTCAATTTCAAAATTTTATTTAACTTCAACTTTGGTTCATTTGACTTCAACTGATTTAAATGGATTCCCCTCACTAAGCATTGGAGTTTAGTATAATCTTTTTCTTATTTCTTATTTATTTTTCTTTTTTCTTTCTTTTTTTCTTTCGTTTCTTTGTTTTTTTTTTTTTTTTTTCATTTTTCTTTTTTCATTTTTTTTTTTTTTTTTTTTTTTTTTTTTTTTTTTTTTTTTTTTTTTTTTTTTTTTTTTTTTTTTTTTTTTTTTTTTTCATTTTTCATTTTTCATTTTTTTTCCCCCCACAAATTATAGTTCATCAGGATCAGTTCAAGTGAATGCAAAAGGACTTTTGAAAACAGATAATTTTGTAATTGAATTGAATACACCTTATCTCTTAACAGTGACCAAAAGTGCAGATGTAATGAAGATTTTTGTTAATGGAGCCCTTGTTGCAAAAAGAACTGGTGTCCCTTCTCTTGGTATTACAAATCATAAAATGTATCTTGGATATAATTTCCTTGGAGTTTTGGATGAAGTTGCTATTTATTCAAAACCAATAGCACGCACTGAAATTTTAGATCATGCCACTTCACTTTCACTTCGTATTCTTTTTTTCCCACCTTTTTCTTCTTTTTATCTTTTATTTCTTTTATTTCTTTATTTTCTTTTCTTTTTCTTTCTAAAAAAGAACTCAATGAATCAATTAATTTCATAACTTTAGCAAAAAGTTCGTGTGCAGGATGTAAGAATGAAGGAATTTGTGGAAGAGTTAAAGGAGGAAAGATATGTCTTTGTCCTCAATGTTTTTATGGAGATACTTGTGAAAAGAAGATCATTGGATGTGATAACCCATGTAAAAATGGAGGAAAATATGTTAATGGTGATTGTCAATGTGCTGCTGGTTATACTGGCACTTATTGTACTTCTGGTATCTTATTTATTTTTCTTTCTTTTCTCATCAATTTTAACTTTTTTTTTTTTTTTTTCAAAAAGTTCAAAGATGTGATCCAATTACCGATTCAACAGGAAATTTCCCACAAGGAATTGCTTTCCAAGGGACACAAGGAACCTGTCCAGCAGGAAAAAGTGGAACTCCAAGAAGGCAATGTCTTCATGATGGTACTTGGAGGCAAGTCACTTCTCCTTGTGTTTAAATCACTTTGAATTTGAATTTTTTTTTTTTTTGAGGTTTGAAATCGAAAAATAAAAAAAAAAATGATTACCATCTTTTTTCTTTTTTTTCTTTTTTTTCTTTTCCTTATTTCTTTTATCCAATAATAAAAAGCAAACAGAAATCAAAAATGAACATTTTCTGGAAGTTCAATAAAACTAGGATCAAGAAAAGAGAAAATGTGAAGCTTTTGAAATCGTCTTTCAATCAATTGTATACAATCTCCCTTCATTTCAAGATTTTATGGATTCGATCAATCCAAGAATTTCTAACAAGATTTTAGAAAAAAATCATATTCACAAAATCAACAAGTAATACGGTTTCAACCTATCTTTTTGTTTTTGTTGATTCGTTATTAAATTCTTATTGGAGTCAAGTATCAAGTTGGTGAGTATCAAAGTCAAGTATCAAAGTCGGCAATCTAAAAAAAAAAAGAAGTCTGGGTCATTGTTTTTTTCCCGCCATTTTACCTTAAAATTCAACAACAACCAGCAATCAAACCAACCAACCATGACTTATATTGAATTCAATAGATGAATCAAAGACTTTTAATTTCACGAAAGGATTATCAAGAAAGAGAGAGATTAAATTTAAGGTCATTGATTCATTTCTTCCTTTTCATTCATTTCATTTATTTTTATTTTTATTTAGAAATCGGTTCGAAAAGTAACTTGGAATGATTAGCTGGTTTGACTGTTTGATCCTTTCTTTGTAAAGTAAGTGATGAGGAGCTATTCCAGTTTTACTTCTTTCTATGAGAACTTAATTAGAAGTGAGTTGGGAAGATGTTTGAGAAGTGGAGTTGGGATGTGTTTGTAGTGTTAGTGCTGTTAATTGGAGAGATTGATGGTGGATTATGGATCACTCTTCCTTCTGCTCAAGATGGTTGTGGAAGTTTACAGAATAACTCTTACTATTGGGACACCGAAAACATTGGTGGCTTCAAATACAACGAGCCTGTAGATCGCTATGCACAAAATTCAATAGTTGTCCCAAAAGGAGATTATTATTTTTATTATAATTCTCTTGTTGGTCCTTTTTATTATTCTGATGTTCGACAATATTTTTGCACAGGATATGTTGATTCAATGCCTGTTGGAAGTTATTGTTTTTATCAAAACCCTCAAAATCGTAATTATCTTTCATTTTCAAAAATAATTTCATCATTTTGAATTATTTGAGTCAATAAATAATCAAATAGCACAAAATTGTCCAGATGGATTCTCAGAAGGAATTCGAACACAAGATGACCAAGATACAAATTGTGCATCTGGTCCAAATGATACAACAATAACTACTTTACCAAAGAGAGAAAATACATACGCTTCAATTGGGAGATACAAAGGAACAATTGATACAACCAAATGGTACTTTTGTTGTGGAAGTGGGAATCCATCAAATTCAATATCTTTTGATCCAATTCGTTCTCAATTACCTGATTCTTTTGTATTATTTCGAAAAGGTGGTTCATGTCAAGTTATTAATGGAAGAAATTTTCAAACTGGTTATGTCCTGTAATGATTTTTTTTAAAAAAAATTTTTTTATTATTTTCAGATTTGATTTATTAAATTCTTTCAATTGGCTGCAAGTTGGTTTGATGAACAAACAAATAATGGAAATTTAAAAAGTGGAACTTTACCAGATCTAGAAGATCAAGATATCCAGGGAGAATTCACTCAATATTATTATTGTACTTATGGTCCAAGTTTTCGTATTCTTTTTATTCTATTTTGAATTCATTTCTTTATAAAACCAATCCAATAGTACCATTTCCACCAACCAATCTTCAATTAACCCAAAAAAATTCAACATCTGTAACTATTTCATGGAAGGATGATCCACAAAGTTCATATTATAAAATTGTTATTTCACCTCCAATTCTTTCTCAAATATCAAAATATGGATCAACATCATTTATGTTCAATTCATTATCTCCATCAACAACTTATAATGTCATAATTTATTCTGGGAAAAATAATCCAAGTGGAGGTGCTGAAACTTATGAAACTGTTGGTATGTTTTGAATTTCTTTGCTTTCGTATCTTTTCTCTATTGAATATTTAAATAACAATTTAAAAGGAAACTTAACTCAATTTACAACATGTCCAACTGGTTCTTATGGTTTAAATTGTGACCGTATTCTTTTCTTTTACTTTCTTTCTATTTCTTTTTTCTTCCCTTCTCCTTTTTTTTTTCCAAGTGCACAATTGAAATTCAAAATAGAATGTTATTGTAATAATCATGGAGTTTGTTCAGAAATACCAAGTATAGATGGATCGTGTACATGTAATCCAGGTTATACAACACCAGCAAGTACAACTCAATATTGTACCATTTGCTCTGATGGTTATCTTATGGTTGGTTCTAATTGTGTTCAATGTAACCCTTCTTGTCAAACTTGTGATTTCAATTCAACTCATTGTACTTCGTAATCTCTTTTCTCTTTTCTCTTTCTCTTTTCTTTTTTTTCCTTTTTTTTTCTTTTTGTAATTTAAATCTTCCTTTTCAAATAGATGTAAGTCAGGATTAGTTCTTGAAAATAATATTTGTAAATCTCAATGTGGTGATGGTAGTTATTATTCTGGAACATGTCAAAGTATCAATTTCATTTTTAATATAATCTCTCTGATTTTTTTATCTTCACTTGAAGAAGAAAAAAAAATGACAATAACTGATGAATAAATGAATAAATGAATAGCATGCTCAGGAAATTGTTTAACATGTTATGGAGGAAATGATAATGAGTGTCTTTCATGTTCAAATGGGAAAGTCTTAGAATCAGGTTCATGTTTATCAAATTGTTCAATTGGTAATTATCCTGATCAAAATAATTTTTGCCAAGGTTCTTCGATTTTTATTTCTTTGTCATTTTTCCTTTTCATTTTCATTTTTCTTTAAAAAAAACGAATATTTAGGATGTCAATCTCCCTGTTCAACATGTGCAGGATCAGAAAATGGGAAATGTTTGAGTTGTGTTTCACCTTTCATTCAAAATGGGACATTTTGTATTTCAGAAAATGAATGTACTCAAAATGGTTATGTAGATTCACATCGAAATTGTCAAAGTAATTTTCTTATTCATTTTTTTCTTTCTTATTCCCATCATTTTCTTTTTTTAAATGAGGAATTAAATAAATAAATAAATGAAAAGAATGTGATTCAACATGTTCAAAGTGTAATGGACCAACACCAACAAATTGTTTGGAATGTTCAAATCAAAAGTTTTTATTGAATGGAAAATGTTTGAATCAATGTCCAATTGGTTATCTTGCAAATCCAACTTTAAATAAATGTCAAGGTTCCATTTTTCTATTTATTTATTTATTTATTTATTTATTTATTTATTTGTTCTTTCCATCTTCATATTCTCTTTTCAATAACTTGGCTCCAATAAAACGAATCAATAGCATGTAGTTATGGATGTTCAGAATGTGTTGGAATAAATGTTGATCAATGTTTGAATTGTATTTCACCATTTTTATTGAGTTCATCATCTTGTGTTTCAAGTTTGGAATGTTCAAATTTTGGATATAAAGATAACAATCTTTGTCTTTGTAACTTTTCCTTCTTTTTCTTTTTTTTTCTTTTCTTTCTTTCTTTCTTGAATTGAATCTAATAAATAAATAAATAAATAAAACAGTATGTGATCCAACATGTTCAAAGTGTAATGGACCAAATCCATCAAATTGTTTGGAATGTTCTGAATCCAAGTATTTATTTAATGGAAAATGTGTGGATGAATGTCCTCTTGGATCTTTTATTTCTGAAAATCAAAACAATGATGATTTTTCTCTTTCTCAAAATCAATGTCAAGGTATTTTTCTTTACTTTATTTTACTTTATTTTGAAATGTATTTAATGGGAAAAAATTAGCTTGTACCTTCCCATGTTTGGGTTGTAATAGTAGTGAGACAAATAATTGTACAACTTGTGTTGAGAATTATTCATTAAATGTTACAACATGCATTCCAAATGATCAATGCCTTTTGAATGGTTATATAAATAATGGAATTTGTACAGGTTTTTATTTTTATTTTTTCTTTCTTTCTTTCTTTCTTTCTTTCTTTCTTTCTTTTTTATGAAACCAATAAATAAAATCATTGATAATAAAATGAATAGAATGCAATTTAAATTGTTCAACATGTAATGGACCAACCTCAGAAAATTGTCTTTCATGTCATGAATCAAAATATTTATTGGATGGAAAATGTGTTGATTCATGTTCTTTAGGATATTATCTTGCAAATATTACAAAATCTTGTAAAAGTAAGAAAGTTAAACAACATATTTGAAATAATTTGAAAATAATAATAATGAAAATAGGATGTGATTCAAGTTGTTTGGAATGTTCAGGAGAAGGAAACAATAATTGTTTGAAATGTAATCCCAATTATTATTCGTTTAATGAATTATGTTTGATTGAATGTCCAACTGGTTATTATCAAGATATTTCATCATTTCATTGTCAAAGTTGCCCAGAAAATTGTTTACATTGTTCTTCTGGTAATTTATTTATTTATTTATATATAAATCTTGGATTACTATAAATAAAACAAAATGAAATAAAAAAGAAACAACATGTATATCATGTGCATCAGAATATTCACTTTATGATGGAGAATGTATGAAATCATGTCCTGATGGTTTCACTTCAAATAATGCCATTTGTTCTCGTATTCTTTCTTTCTTCTTTTTCTTTTTATTTCTTTCTTTGATTTTGGTCACTTATTTTGATATTAAATTTTATTAGAAATGGCAAAGCAAAGTCAAGATAAAGGTATTTTTTTTAAAAAAATTTTTATCCTAACCAATTACTGAATTCATTTTTTTAAAAAAAATTAGTTGGACTTGGAGTTGGATTGACATTTTTATTCTTATTTTTGATTTTACTTGGTTTTCTTGTTTTCTTTTTCATTAAAAAGCAAAAAAAGAAACAAGAATCAAAATTTAAAGAAATCAATATGGTATTATTATTATTTTTCTTTCTCTTGTATTCTTATTAATTTGAATGAAATTTAGGAAACATCAGAATCTTTTCATTCTGACCTTCAAAAAAAAGATCAATTCTCATCAAGACCAGGTCTTTTTTTCTTACTTTTTTCTTTTTTCATATTGTT
>Ga0209960_1004026_pt1 | contig 11712 bp, 16 predicted proteins | sample ThiBiot_500_plan_2_FD_183947 | JGI IMG/M metagenome (GOLD analysis project Ga0209960, IMG submission 183947) | Wastewater bioreactor microbial communities from Cape Town, South Africa - Thiocy_expt_500_plan (SPAdes) | ecosystem: Engineered > Bioreactor > Thiocyanate-remediating >... | reverse complement strand
GAAGATGACAATGGAGACGAGGAGAACGTCAAAAAGAAGAAGAAACATTAAAATATGACCCGCCCCTAATAATAATAATAATAATAATAATAAACAACTAAATTTTTCCCTTAATGCAACTTGGGCCTTATTAAACATTAAAATACACCACAAAAAGACAAACTGGATATTTACAATGTAATTACAATGGATTAATAGACGATACTCGCTGGCTGCATATTGCCGAATGCAGGAGCGAATAATAAAGAGTATTTTTGGGCGCGATCTTTGGCCGGATCTTGGTTTGTGTTGTTGACAAAAAAATTAATCCAATTTACCGGAACTTCGCGGTAGTACTCAAATGAAAATGGAATGCCGAATATAGACATGCTAGCCTCTCCGAGAAAATTGAGTTCGACCTGACCCTTTAGCAGATCACTCGCCAGGAGCTCCAGATCTTCAACTGCCTTTTGCTCTTCGAAGCTGATGTTGCGCGTGTCGAAAATGATCGTTTGTGGCAGTGTGACGGTGTCGTGAAACAGAGTGTAATTGCTCAGTTCGACATCGCCTATAGGCAAGGAGTGAAAATTCATGACGAGATCCATGTGCCGCAGGGTAACAGGCAGATAATTGGTTACTGACAAGACCACATCAAACTGCAAGTGAAAGGGTGTTAAAATCAACGAGCTATTACGAGTTAGACAAATAAATAGAGTCCACACACACACACACACCTGAATTTGAATGGAACCCTTTGGTACCGGCCCTGTGAAGTCAAACGAGGCATTGTGATAGACGCCATTGAAAACATATACTGAAGGCATTTGAGGAAAGAATAATATCATCATCACGCCGAACGCGAGTGCGCTGCTAATGACCAGCACGAACTTGAGCGCACTGAACACGAAGTTAGTCCAGATGCTACTGATTCGCTTAAGAAATCTTGCTGTTCGCACTTACAACACACGTTCCATTCGTTTGCGTTCTTTCAGGTACTTTCGCATGATCACATCTGCTTCATTGACTTGCGTGTTAATTAGACGTCGTTCTTCGACACTGTGGACGTCTTCTTCTTCTTCTTCAACTATATATCGCTTCATAGTATTGAATTTTGAGTTGTTGTTGTGTCCAACACAGCAGGCTTCAAATAATAATAATAATTATCGGTTGTTCTTTTCGTTTTTTCTGTTTTCGTTGTGTGAGTAATACACGAGATCAGACACGTTCTTATTACAAAAAAGTAATTTTATTTAATTGAGTGTACAACACGTTATACCGTCAAAGCACAGACCTCATCGTGCGATGTTTTGGAGCAGTGCTTGTCATAAAAATAACGCGTGAACTCCAGATTCAAAAAAGTGACACCGTCCAAATAGTTTCAGGCGTGTTAGAATATGATGTTAATTATGTACAATGGTCCATCACTTATGGATCGCTCTCGCTGTTATCTTCGTCACTGTAAGCGACTAGGTGATCACGGCGAGGCGAATCTGCTCCTCAGGACGAACAGTTGCTGGCTGTAATTGAAAAGACATTAGTAATCACGTTTGTGTTTGTTGTTTAAGCTAATTGCAGCACTTACTTTCATAGCCGAGCCAACCCTTAACGACCTCGATCAAATAAGTGCAGCCAGAAATGATTACTCAGCACATCAGGGAGGCACTTGTGTTTGTTGGTTAGATTAGTTTTATGTAAATAATTACCGCCCCCGGAGTGCTCACTTAAAAGTTCGGAGTTCATTTTAGTCACGTGACTCAAACACGAAATTTCAACATAACTCCGCTTCGGCGTACTTGTGCGAATATTTATTTAACGTGGAGGTCTCCACAGTCGCTTCAGTTTGGCCCATCGGCGCGCTGCTTCCTCTGGATCTGGCTGTGCGTACCAGTCAGGGTAGGGATTGGCGGGATTGAGTCTATAATTGACGAACAGTTCTTCATCTTTGATGCGCCGTCGTGCCACGCAGACCATACCGAACATTGCCACATCATCGCGGGCCCAAAGTACATTCGGAGACTTGAAATATTCGTTGGGAATGTAGGGTTTGAATTCTTCAGGCCTACATCCAACAGCAGTGTAAGTTCAGTGAATGAAGGGGACTGCATTCAGAACAACATACATGTCAGCAGGGTAGTCGTACTGGTACAAGAATGCGTTCACTCGATTGAGCTGATTGCGCGGCGGGTGATTGATGTAATTCGCCACTGCATAAGGATTGCGGAACTTGTTCAGTGAACTGAGATCTGGGGTGATACCTGCAAATGACGGTCATCAATGACGCGTGTCACGTCGAGTGTCGTGCCGTACCCGAAGCGTAGTGGAGATTGCGTATCTCGCGGTGCAGCTGTTCAGCGCGTCGGTCCCACATCCGGCCATCGAGTACCACACCGTCATATCTCCCGACGAGATATTCGTTCTCGCGCACTGTCGCCTCGCTAATGTCTTGCGGGAAGTAGACTGTGCCTGGATAGAATCCGATCACCGTGCCTGGCAGTATCTCTATAATAGGCAAGTCAGCGCCTTGCAAAGTAATGTCCAAATTAGGTCACTCACCGCCCTTGACGTGGACACCATAGCCAGCGGCGGGGTGGTCAATGATACTCTTTTTGATCACGAGACTAAAGCCGTCGGGGTGTGACAATTCAACGCCCGGGTTGTATACCTCAATCTCCTTATATAGAAACTGCTTTTTTAGCTCATTTTCAATCGCGGCATCAGTCACTTGATCGTATTCATATCGCTTCTCACCGATGCGATAGACTGGCTTGGGGTAAGGGTTGAGCCCCCCAATCGCGCAGACGTGTCCAAACATGGTGTTGATCTGCTCGTCGAGATTCATGTACACTTGATTGCGGACCTCCATCAGTGGCAATTTTTTACCGCGTGCCTTGTCGCACATCTCTAAACGACACGTTACGATATTGTCAACTATGAATATACATGCACGTATATAAATATGGTACAACGCCGTTATTACCGTCAATCTCTAGTGAAGTCAAATCTTCTTTGTTGCGGTACGCCGGATTTACTTTGACACGCTTCTTGTAGTTGTTGTAGAACTGTGTCCAAAAATACACGCGCAATGTATCGAGGCGCTCTTGATTGTTCCTCGTGTGGCTTAGCTTGTATTCACGGTTCGTGCGTATCGCTGCGAGTTTCTTCAGGATCCAAAAAAATAAAAAAAAAAAATTAGTAATTTTAGTTAATCTTAACTTGTTTCATATCAGCTGCCAACTTTAAAAACATCATATTTACGGCAGTACCAATTAAATAAAAATACTTACGCCCAAAGTCCATTTCAACATTTTGCTCAACTCAACAGATCTTTAGTTCGATATTCAATACACAAAGATACAAATGGTCGCAAAGTTATGTAGTAACAAAAAGGAGCATGTCGCAATGCTTGTGTCTCGCTAAGAATAAACATTTGTGCCGCCACTAATGAACTTTTTATTGTTGCCTTTGTACCACACATCATACAACCAATTAATTGTATTATTTTGCTATGAGTTCGATGGAATATCGTCGCATGGGCAAGACGTAAGGAAGATTACAAGCGCGAAATAAAACCTTTTTTTTTTTTAGGTCCAAGTAATAATGATTAATATATTATATTAATGACCCTTTTGTACCCCACAGTGGTTTGAGATTGTCGAGTCTGTCGCTAGGAGCTTGGATCACATACGGAGGTCAGGTCAAGGACGAAGACGCAACATTTGAATGCATGAAGGCCGCATATGACGTACGATTAGGACAACACCTCCATCACCGCATAAAATGTATATTCGAGTACTAATTCATGTATGACAGGCTGGAGTAAATTTCTTCGACAATGCTGAGAGCTATTCGGTACGCGACTGAGTCGATTGGTATATAACATAGCTGGTGCTAATGGCCCGTATCACTCGCAGCAAGGCAATGCGGAGCGAGTGATGGGCAATGTGCTCAAAAAGACAGGTTGGCGTCGTTCGAGTCTAGTGATCAGCACCAAACTTTTTTTCGGCACTGAAGGACGCACTGGACCCAATGACAAGGGCCTCTCTCGGTATGTAGCGACAATTACAATTATAGGTGCGTGGACTGATATCTATTTGTAGCAAACACATCTTCGAAGGACTGCACGAGTCATTAGCGCGCATGCAGGTAATTCACTGATTATTCTGTTCACTGAATATATCGTTTACTGACTGCCGGTATTATAAGCTGGACTACGTAGACTTGTTGTTCTGTCACAGACCCGATCCAAGCGTGCCTATTGGTGAGTATCTCCGCTGCACCTCAACCACGTGATTGACGAGTAGTCAGAGGAGACTGTGTGCGCAATGAACGATCTGATTCGACAGGTAAGTGTTCGTCACACGAGCGAGCGAGTATACTGGTTGAACTGAGTGATATGATCAGGGCAAAGTATTCTACTGGGGCACGAGCGAGTGGAATGCGCAACAGCTGCAAGAAGCGTGCACTGTGGCGGAGAAATTGGGTCTAATTCCTCCGCTCGTGGAACAACCACAGTACAACATGTTCTGTCGCAGCAAAGTTGAGCGCGAGTACTTGCCACTCTACGCACAGTCGCAGGGTCTGGGACTCACGACCTGGTCCCCACTCGCGAGTGGTCTGCTCAGCGGTAGGGGGGGGGGCGGTGTCATTGCCTTATTTAGACATCACGTGACTAAACTCGAGCAGGCAAGTATAATGAGGGAATTCCCGAGGGGTCGAGATTGGCGCTGGAAACCTCTGCCTGGCTGAAGAACCAGTTTTACAACAATGAGGGTATGCCTTATTTGGTGCGCAGCCGAGTTAATCAAGTGACAGGAATCAACGGACTGGAAGAGAAGGACTACAACGCAGTGATCGAGAAGACCAAGGCCCTGGGAGATGTGGCACGTGACTTGATGTGCAGCACGGCGCAGCTGGCCCTGGCGTGGAGTCTGCGCAACGAGCACGTGAGCACTGTCATCACGGGGGCCTCGCGCGTGCAACAAGTCACCGAGAACTTGCAGGCACTTAATGTCGTGCACAAATTAACGCCTGCTGTTCTCGAACGGTGCGTAACGGCGTGTTATTTATTGTTTCTAAATTTAGCAAAGACTATGTGGTTTATGCAGTTTAGTATTTCGGATGTGGCTGACTAACCTTGTTTTGTTGGAAATAGCATTGAGAATATCTTACAGAATGCCCCTGCCCACCCGAAGAACCTCCGCCCGTTGTAATGGAAAGTATACCAACCAATCTATATTAGGAAATTACCAGTATATACCGGAAAGCGAACCCTTCTTCGTGTGTTTTTTTGAATTTAATTTAGATTTGGCATTTGCATTAAATAAATCGCAAGTGATCATTACTGTGCGACGTAAAATCATGATTGACAAGCTGTATTTACAACATTTTTACAAGAATTGAATTTTTTTAAAAAGAGTCATCAGGAGCTCTGTTCCGTTGTCTCTGCGCTGGTCTTGCCCCTGTTCACGTTTCTGTCGGTGTTGAGCGTGTTCCGATCGGAGTTTTGTTTGTCATTACACACTGCTGCCAATACTGAAAGAGATACATCTTGTTCTGCACTGTTCAGCAAGTCCGTCAACTTGGGTTGTTGAAGAGGTACATTATTGTTTGGTGGCGTAAGAGGTAATGGACTGCGCGACAGGGCAGGTTCAATCTGTTGCGGAACATTGAAAGGCGCAACATTGAATGGGATTGGAGGTGGTGGAACTGGACTTGTGCCATCAGGAACTATTAGAGGTTGCATAGGTATCATAAATGGCATTGGTGGGACATTAAATCGATTGCGATCTGTGATATATTTAGTGAGCGTCGATGAGATGTCTGGGCAAAATATATCTCCGAGGGACCTTCGGCGTTGTTGATTTAACTCTGCTAATTGTGCGTTATTTAATGGCGTGTCAACCCACAGCAAGTGATTAGGAGTAGGTATATTTCGTTCATCCATCGGAATCTGATTTGGTTGAGAGGGCACCAATAGGCTCACATCAGGCATGGACATTAATCTACGCCGTTTAACTTGACCCTCTTCATCGTTCTCCCTACTGTGATGCGTTTGTATAAATTCCTGAGGACTCGCCACTGAATACCTCCTCTTCCTATCAACACGTTCCGGTTCGTTTGTATTAATGGACCATTGTTGTGGCTCTATTTTCTCTTCACGAGGTCGAGGTGGATTTTCTTGATTTTCTGATGATTCTGTAGTATTCGGAGATGCTTCACCGTCTAATTTCCACCGCACAATCAACGGTTTCAATGGATTAGGTCGCTTTTTCCTTCGCTTTCGCTGGCCTTCAAGATTTGTATTATTGTTGTCCATCTTCGTGTGGCGTTGACCAAGGAAAGTTTCGTAAACTATCATCAAAACGAAGACAAAAAAAATTAAATGGGTGAATAAAATTCCCTTTTAAAGAAATTGATTTCTTTTTAAGGAAATACGCTTAATGAATAAGTATACTTTTCTGAACCCCCCCTAGATTCTTATCAATACTGGCTAGATTACTTTATTTTCTCAAGTTATTTTCGGTCCTTCTTTCGCCGAATCTCCGACGAGCTACATTGTTTCAATATAATATTGTTGACAAAACTAGGCAAGATAATAAAGCATTTGCTACTCAGTTTTGTTCCTTGTCTTTAACCCCCTTTGGTAGCCGGTTCTGTTGCAATTTCATGAAACTTTAATTAACTAACGGTGGAGATTTCGTTGGGCGCGTACTGGAACAAATGTTCGCTTCACTCCATTACTCTACTCCGAGGCGCACGAAGACAATAGGCGGTATAGCGTTACTTTGACGAATGGAGAGAATCAGTATTAATTACCCCGAGGAGAAGGTACTGCGTCTGTTTACGACCGAACGCAAGGTTTTGACCCCAGTTCAAATAAATGACTACCTGAAGTCTCTAGACTTTGGTGCGCTACAACGCCCTCAAAGTTAATGTAGATGGATCTAACTTGTCAGAGCAGGGGGAGGTCAGTACATACTTCAAAGTTTAGTTCGCAAGAAGCTTCTTGAACTCAAAGTTACTTCTGATGGAACATTGTTGTATTATCCATCTCGTCAGGTAGTGATAATTTAATAAGTGAACGGATCGACTAAGTTCTTTTCTACTCAAGGCGTACCACTATTATGCTAAATCTGGAGGTCTGCAAGATGACTCCTTGGAGGTGGATAATAAAGGTACTCTTTCGGGCAGAGAATCGTTAACTAATTGTACCAGAAGATCTGAGACGCGCCGCAATGCTCCTTGAACAGCTAGACATTGTAGAAGAGGCTAAGAAGTCCATCGACGAATTGAAACTCTCCAAGCAATGCAAGGTAATAGAGTTGTGGCAGACCGTTGAACAGCGCAAAGAGAACACTTCGCAACCAGAAGTCACCCAGATCAATGACGAGGAAGAGCTGGACAGCGATGTAATGATTATTGAAGTGCAAGACAGTGCCCCTTGCACACTTAACGAGTAAACGACACTGGTGAATAACATCCGTACTAACGACGGCATTCAGGGTTGAAACGCATCCCGAGCTCAAGTCGCTGCAAGAGCGCAAGATCGATCTGCTGCATCGGTACAACGAGATCAAAGACTTGGCGCATATATTATTGGGTGTGTTGGCTGAAGAACAGCTGACAACTGTGAAGGAGTTGTACAGCATATTCAACATCACATTGTGAGGTACATTAACAGTGTTTATTACCCGCCGTGTGAAGATCACGTGTTGTCTAGTGGACTGTCGCTCACTGCACGGTGTGTCGGCACACTTGTGTCTGTAGCATAAATTTCGCTTTTCTTTTGATTCAGCAACACACTTTGCTGCAGATCTGGTGGCAAACAATCAAAAATTGCTTTCTGAACTTCAATCACTTTCAGTTTAGTCGTGGTGCTGAACTCGCTCGTGCTCTGTGGTGAATTCATATTAGTCAAGGTGAGTGCAAGACACAGTTGTACGGACCAATATCTCGGAGACGCGCAGGTACATGTCCACCACTTCGACTTCGTTCATCTTTTTGACGTGCCGTGAAATGTCCGCATCTTCTAAACACTTCAAATACCTGCCCATCAGTTAGTTTTTAACAAATTTACATCGCAACACTCACTTGGTGCGAATGTTATTTAAGGCTTGTCTTTTCTTGTGTTTAAACCAATGGATAAAGTTCTGAGTGCGAATGAACTTCCTGTAGAGTTCCATTTCTTTCGTCTTCTTTCCAGTGTCAATCAAGTGCTGCAAGAACGGCAACTCTCGGAATGGTTTGATCTTCGGTGGCTTTTTGAACGCGGATATTGACCTGTCATGGCGACATTAACACACATCAACACAGTGACGATGATGTACTACCGTTCATCGGGCAGTAGCGTTGAAAAGTACTCCTCGACAGGTGTTAAAAACTCTTCTGTTAACTTCTGCAATGCGCGACGAATTAGCTCATTGTTTACGGCAGCTGATCGATGTGAAGTGTCAATAACAAAAATAAAGTGCATTAAATTATAACGTCTGATGCATACCCAAGTGTTGATCATCGCTCATTTGCGGTGAATCTGTTTTCTTTTTCGACAGTGCTTGATTGATCGCATCTGTTTCTAGCAGTGCCTTGTATTTAGATTTTAACTGAACGATTCATTGAACGTTAGTGTCAATGTTAATATTACAGTGCACCAGTCACACCTCCGTTTTAAATGCTTCACCTCTCTTAAGCTTTTTCTCTTTTCCGTCCTTCAATACAGTCATATTTCTAATTGTGTGTAAGTGACAAATATTTAAATAAAGTCACTCGCTTACTTTGACTCGAAATCTCCCTCCAATGTAATGATGTGACCCCAGTGCTCGAATGCCTTCAAAAAGAATGGATTTGTCGCACCTATAATCGTCGCAGGAGGTATCTGCCATCGATTAATCACAGTACTATCGACACCCTTAGCGTACAATACCTTATCGCTGGTAAAATTTTTGAAGTCTGGGTCGTGGATAGTGAAATAAGGTCTGAAATCTCCGCAGTATTCAATCTATTACAGCAAGTGAATATGACTTCAATTGTTTTCGACATATTTACCGGTGCTATTAACGATACCAAGCCATATACAGCATCAGAAGATATTTCAGGACTCGGCGAGACTACGAGCATTGACTCACCAGTCAATACCAACTCCCACAACAAGGACAGTTTGTTTAGCATGGATTTGAAGCGCGTGTACAGATTGACACCTTGTAAGTGCGTCACTATCTGTGGTCGTTGATTAGCGCCAAACACACCAGAACAATGTGCAGCACGCACCTGATCTTTAATGAGAGCTGCGCTGACAGATGCGCTGTTGACTGTTTTGTTGTGCAACACTGTCACGCCACTCAACCGCGGCACTCGAAATGAAATGTTCGTGCCCTGCTCACCTAATTAGAACGTCTGCAGATGGATTGACGCTGCATCGATTTACCAAAATGGGTAAGTCCATGTCGTTACCAGGTTCAAGACGAGGCCAAGCACAAATATTGCGGTACGCGGCCTCGAGACAACTCGTGCCGTGCTCGAAATACAATTTGCCCGCGATTGTCACTACCTAGAACGGACGGTATTAGGCATTGTCACGTAATTACTTGTCGCTGATGACGGAACCTCTTTGAACAAGTTGATGTAAGGCACAGGGGACATCAACACAATCGACTTTTGCAAATATCCGCGAGATATCGATTCGTCTTTCACTTGTCGAAAGAACACAAAGCCGAACAGCGACTGTTCAGTAGGAGTCAGTGCTAATCGTGCATGTTAGTGGATTAATTAATCACTTGTCATTGACATTTACCTTCTTTGTCAGTGGCGCTCTTTGCCTTGGCTCGGTTCATGCGGAATGAATACACAATGTCGCACTCTGTGTTAACTGACTCAGGAAAAGACGAAAAACATCTGAATATATTAATACATTAGATTGAGATATATTTAACAGAATTTATTGCAAGTCGTTGAATAGCCAAAAAAAAAAAGCACAAGGCAATTACATTTTAAATTATGTTATGACACTTACAAGTTAATTTTCTCCTCATCTGTAAATTCTGACTCTATACTAGGGTATATGTGCTCCAACTCTATGGTTTAAATTTTAGTTAATTTTCTAATTTTTTAAATCTAAAAAAAAACGGGATCGGATGTTGTATTAATGTTTCCTCTGAACAAATAACTAAGAAAAAATACAAAGACGTACTCTGGCCCAATTCTAAATCAAATGTAATCACCGATATGCAAGTTGCCCACTCCGAGCGTTTAATAGCGTTATTATCTTGTACAGTCACAACCTCTCGCTCCATTATAAAAAAAAACTCAATCTAATATATACATGGTATTGATGGTGCAACAAAGAGAGCGAAATACACTGTTGGCAGTAAAGCCTCCAAATTTTGATTCTGAAAATTAATCAATTTCAGTCGGTTGCAACGCGTCAACCAGAATATTTCCAATCTCAAGCAGTAAAAGTAATATTACTTTTGGTACAGTTACTAACTTCACAAACAAGTTACCATTTCGTTAAATCTTTCCGTAGAAAACAGAATGGTATTAAAATTTAATGCATCCCCATTTGAATCCCTCCAACGAAATAATTTACTGGCGATAATATCAAGATAAGGGCGCGAGATTTTAAATTCAAAAATTATAATAAACGTTGCAACAACAAAAAAAAAAAAAAAAAAAAGGGGTGCTTTTCTGTGATTGGTGGAAAAAAAAAATTATTAAATTTATCTTCCGAACAACAAAATCTTCCGATTTGTGTCCAAAAATACTCCATTCAACAGAACACCACTCATCGTTCTTTAAATTTTAAAATCATCAAAAAATGACTGAAACCCGTGAAGACAATGTCTACCTTGCTAAGTTGGCCGAGCAAGCCGAACGTTACGACGAGATGGTTGAAGCCATGAAGAAGGTTGCTCAACTCGGTACTGAATTGACCGTTGAGGAGCGCAACTTGCTCTCTGTTGCCTACAAGAACGTTGTTGGTGCCCGCAGAGCTTCTTGGAGAATCATTTCCTCCATCGAATCGAAGGAAGAGAGCAAGGGCAACGCCACCCACGTCACCAGAATTCGCTCGTACAGAACCAAGGTTGAAGACGAACTTTCTGGCATTTGCCAAGACGTATTGAACGTCCTCGACAAACACCTCATCCCCGCTGCTCAATCCAACGAGGCCAAAGTTTTCTACTACAAAATGAAGGGTGACTACTACAGATACTTGGCCGAATTCAAGTCCGGAGACCTCCGCAAGGACGCCGCCGATAAGTCTTTGGGTGCTTACCAATCAGCCTCCGATATTGCCACCAAGGAGTTGGCTTCCACTCACCCCATCCGATTGGGTCTTGCTCTTAACTTCTCTGTTTTCTACTACGAAATTATGAACAGGTATGAACTTGATAAATCCTTTAAGGCCGAACTTAGAACACTGTACCGCAATTTTTATTTTTTTTTAAATCCTTTTGATTCAAAATCTGAAACCAAAAAAAAAAACCCTCTTTTTCTAACGTTCTTTTACACGCAGCCCGGACAAGGCTTGCCAACTTGCTAAACAAGCTTTTGATGATGCCATCGCTGAGCTCGACAACCTCACTGAAGACTCATACAAGGATTCTACCGTCATTATGCAATTGCTCCGAGATAACTTGACTTTGTGGACCTCTGATGGTCAAGGCGACAATGACAAGGATGGTGGTGACGACAAGGACGACAAGGACGAGTAAATTCTTGCTCTTGCGAAATTCGAAT
>Ga0209960_1004025_pt1 | contig 11720 bp, 13 predicted proteins | sample ThiBiot_500_plan_2_FD_183947 | JGI IMG/M metagenome (GOLD analysis project Ga0209960, IMG submission 183947) | Wastewater bioreactor microbial communities from Cape Town, South Africa - Thiocy_expt_500_plan (SPAdes) | ecosystem: Engineered > Bioreactor > Thiocyanate-remediating >... | reverse complement strand
TTACACGACAGTAAGTTAATATATATCTTTCTGATTTTGTTAGCGCGCAGGATAATAATACGTTCCATATAGATACTATCGAGGTGCTATGGGTGCCATTGTAGTGTATGATATTACCAACAGGAACTCTTACAGGCGCGTGGATAGCTGGATTCGAGAAATTAAAACATTCTCGTCGAATCCTCATTGCGTGCTCGTCTTGTTGGGCAACAAATGCGATTTGAGCACTGCGCGGCAGGTCACGGTCGAAGAGGCAACTGACTTTGCTAAGCGCCACGAGATGAGCTTTTTGGAAACATCCGCCTTGGACTCAACCAACGTTAGCCGTGCTTTCCAGATGACATTAAAAGGTATACAAATATCAGAAATATCTCAGAACTATTTTTACTTTATGGTGTTAGTCCAGATTCGCTATTCTTTTCAAGTACTAACGGTGACTCTTTTTCAAATAGATATCTACCAGACTATGCTCGATCATGGAACACCCAATGTAGACACGAATACATATGCAGGTACCAGTATCAATAGCAATCTGAAGGGTCAAGCAATTGTTTTGGATCCCGAGAATCCAGGTCCTGGGGCCATTCCTGATCCTAAATGTAAATGTTAACAACGATATCGTATCGTTGTACTGTTATTTATTTTAATAAAATTAGTTCATTACACGTGGATTATTCGCAGCCGTTGCAATCTTTTACTTTTTTTTTTTACCACGACCAGTTTTCGCTAATGATCTACCACAATACCGTCGATATTACAGTATTCTAATAATTTTACTTTTATATTGTCGCGTAACACGGATCAAAGATGGGCAATAGGAAAAGTTCATACGAGAAGGTGGATGATGACGGTAAAGATCTTTTGTATGGCATTCTATATCCAATGGATCACTCTCCCTCATATAGCACGATTAGTATAAGATTATCGTTCCATTGTTAAGACTAAACGTTGTACAGGTGCGCGATCGAATCTAGACGAAGCGAAAGTCAGACCAGAAAAAATCAGAAACTTGATTGCATTTTTTATATGCGGTCTTATGAATAATTTTGCATATGTTGTATTTTTATCAGCAGGTACGTATTTTTATTTTGATTTTTTTTTTTTTATTGGGTGCGATCGCGTAAAGTTCCAAAGAAAAAGCAAAACTATTCTAATAATTATATCCTCTTCCATTATAATTGATTTCGTGGTATGTTACGGTACTAATTATTGAATTAAAGCAACGGATTTACTTGAGAACGGCACAACAGATCCACTTCCGACTTCAGCGGTATTACTAGCCGATATTTTACCGGGATTAATTGCGCAGGTATACTATTACCATCATCGCCGATCATTCAACTGTCAAATTAATTTTCCGTTAATTGTTGGATCAAGATCTCATAACCATTCTAATAATCATGCGATGCTCAGGGTATTGCACCTTTTTTTATGCACGTTATTCCCTATGGGTACGTTATTCCAATCCAGTTGAAATCGTAATTTAAATGCGCTACTTAGAGCACGGGTGGTGTTCATAACTCTCACAGCTTCAGCATCGTTTGTCATCACTGCGCTCTTCACCAATGTGTGGATTAAGCTCATAGGTGTCGTCGTTGCATCGATCAGCTGTGGGTTTGGAGAAATTACATACATGGCTCTGTCTTCTTACTTCCACAAGTACGTGATCCGCATTGATTGAGTAAACGTTTGCTAACGATTATGAACTTATAATAGGAACACTGTAAGTATATAATGACCCATCACATTTACTGCAACAGTAAAAGAGAGATAATTTTGCACTGAGTGAATGATACAGTTTGACAGCTGTCAAAAACATATTAATTTTTCTGTTGACAGGTGTCATCTTACAGCAGTGGCACGGGAGCTGCAGGCATCGGTGGCTCGTTGATCTATTTGGCAGCGCGTGATTGGATCCACTTAAGTTCCGAAATCACGCTATGGATCTGCTGTCCTTTACCGGTGCTCATGATAATTAGGTGCGCTGACAGTTAAAGCAAATACATATTATATATATATATATCTAATAGTACATAAATAGTTACTTCTTCATCATGGAGCGATACGACAAAAGAAAGGCCCGAGCAGATGAAGAGAAATTGATGCGCGGTGAAGTCGAAGAGACACCTGTCAATCAACCCGTTGAAAAAGCGCCGTTGAATTTTGCAATGAAAATCAAACTGCAAGGCGTACGTATATTCACGCCTCGATAATAGGACAACCAGATCTGACCTAGTATTCTATTAGGCTTTGCTCAAGTATACCGGTCCGTTGTTTTTAGTGTATTTTGCGGAATATTTGATCAACCAGGGCGTTAGTAAAGGTATGTAGTAGTCGAGTAATAATAATAATGAAAATTTGTAAAGCGGATCTGACCTAAATATACAGCTTTACAATTCCCTAATAACTTGTACTTCTTCACCGACAATAGAGATTATCGATACTACGCGTTACTGTAAGTCCATTACGATGGTTGTTATCGGATAATAAGCTCATATATTGTCGTTTATTATAGCTATCAAATCGGAGTTTTCATCAGCCGTTCGTCAGTTAATTTCTTCCCTATTAAGCGATTGTACATCGTTGCGTTGTTGCAAGTCGTAAATTTAATATTCTTATGGTACGTCATCATAGCATCCATATTTAACCCAGCAAAGATCTGGAACTAAGCGGATACAACAAAAAAAACATTATTTTTTAAAACCGTTAACGTACAGGGCGGTGGCGTATTGGAATTTCATCCCTAGTATATGGATCTTATTTCCTATAATTGTTTGGGAGGGTCTAATCGGTGGATCAATTTACGTCAACGCGTTCTACTTGATTTCGTCAGAGATCGATGATGCGTACAAAGAATTTTGTTTGTCTTCAGTCAGCTTTTGGTACGCGTGCGGCATTCTGGGAAGCGCGTTCGCAGGTAAGTTTTTGTTCATTTAAAAAAATACATCCGGATCAGGAAATTTAAAATGGAACTTATACCTGCAACGATGTACTAAGCTATTACTGAATATATATATATTATTTTAGGTCTGGCAGTACAACCTTGGTTAATTGAGCGACGAAATCGACTATATTTTGTACCACTCATCAAAAAATCGACTTAATTTGTGAATGTAACCTTATAAATCGTTTTAACTTACTATAATATAATATCTGATAACGGATACAAACACCTCTTTGGGGTAAATTTATAAATAAGTGTACAAATACTAACTATTAATGACAACAAAAGAGATTATAAACCTCGAAACAGCAGAAATTATTTTTCTTCGTTAATCCTCTTTTCATCACGATGGTTACGTCGTTTTTCTTTCTTTTCTTTCGGCGAAGTCACTGTTGCAGATCCAACGTCGCCAAAGAATTTCTTGGCTTTACTGCCACCCATTGCACCATTTGTAGGACTATGTTGTCCTGAATGAGGTTCGTTCGAGCCAATACTTGATCTGTTTCGCCGTATCTCATCGGATGTGTCGGCCACGGATTTCGACTTGACCAAAGCAGGTTTACTCGGGGTCTTTTCCAAGACCTCTTCATCCTCGCTCTTGTCAGTACTCGAGTCATGGTCCCTCGGTGTAATATCTTGCGCCTTGTTGCACAATTCGGTAACGAGGTGTTGGATGCGCTTGGCCACGGATGCGACAAGCTGAAGCATCGATTAGTATTTGCTTCATAAATTAGCATCACCATCGTTGAATTTTACCTCATCTTTATCCCCGGCAAGGGTGGCAATTTGTTCCTTTTGGCCCTTCAAGTACTCGACTAAGGACGAGATCTCTTTGCCCAAATCAACGCTCGCAGGATTAAATGCATGATTGTCGCTTTCAGTCTGTTAATGCAACAAATTAGGACCCGTTAGAATAATGTAATAATGCGTACGGTAATAATGTCGATGTACTTCTTCATCTTCTCTTGATGTTTCTCAATGTATTGATCCAATTCTATTTTAGGATGGGATCGGTGTTTGGTGGATTAGCTGGGACCATGCTAGCAATCTTTTGCACCGTTTTGGCAATTAAGGTTAATGTTTTGGAAACCTTAGCCTCGGGGTGATCTACGCAAAAAAAAAAAATACCGTGAGATCAGCATCCAGTACGCGATACGGAAAACTCGCTAATGCGAAACTTACCAGGCATAATAGAGAACAGTTTTGGACCTAAAATAGCTGCACAGATATATCGCAAGAATAGGAAGCCGCTAACACCGATGTATTTGATGTTTGGTTCTTGAGGGAACCTCTTGCTAACTTCTTTCGACAGATGCGCGAAGATTTCTCGCAAAGAACTGGAAATTATGCATTAAGTTGCGATCATTAAGTAATTCATTTAGGATACAAAACTTACGTAGGGCATAGATCTACGGAGGCGTATATTTTTTGCAAGAGTTGATCCAAGATTGTGGTGAGTCTCTTGAAATTCTTCTTAGCGTCGTCTCCTTTATCCATTTTCGTTGGATCGACCTGCAATAATCATTAAAAAGAAATTTAACAATCGGATCCGACACCTAGACTCACCTCCATACTCCTCTTTTCGTCGTAAATTTGCGATACAATAGGATGAACAATGTCATACAAGAAGTGGAAGCCGCACATCTTCATGTACATATCGAAGGCTTTGGATCCGATCGAATTGGCGCGGAACAAGGTTTCTACGTCGTTCGCTTCTTCAACTTCGTGAGAAATGAGATTCTTGATAATGGTAGGTGCTCTATCAAGTGAAATGGATCAGTATTGTACTTATCAAGGTCACATCCAGGGGTTGCTTACTGGTTTTTTGCTTCATAAATGCGAACGATCATATACGCAACTTTATCGCGATGCTCTTTAGCTGCAGTCTTTTCTAATATTTGTACGCAGCCCCAAGGGTCGGTCAGAAGCAACTGGATCAAGTCCTCGTAATGAGCCAACGGCAAAACAAGCGATTTCTAAATAAGGAAATTTTAAAAATGTTTTTGGATAATAACTTTTAATGCGAGTTGCTTACTGCAAGGCTCAATGTTAGACGGATATCGCCGAATTTTTCGTCCATGAGAGAAAACTTATTTTTGACTTGATCGAGTTCTCGAAGTACCTCATCCATATCCGGTTCCAAAATGTACCATCCATCAACGTAGCGAGACTCGATGACATTTTCAATTGGCACGCGGACTTGACCTAAGAGCGAGGACTTGGGCTGCGGTAGCTGTTAATCGATGGCAGATCGGAGTTAAAGAGACGTACGTTCAACTTGGATGCACCGACTTTCATGACCTGTAATAGGACTTCCTTCGCCGTAGGTTCGAATTTACTAGCACCAATATTAGTTTCACCTCAAAAAGTTATTTTTAGTATTCCGTTGTACTCACAGTTGGAAGGTCTCGTTCCAGTCAGGATTGAGCGTCTTATGTTGAGTTTTTGTCTTGAATACTTGAGACTTGCTGTAAGTAACCTTGACTAGCAAATCTTGCGCTAAAAGGCTAAAGGTTAGTCTTCGAACCCGCGGATACGGGTAACTACGCAATACGTACACGAATGAATATGATTGCAAATGTTTCGGCCTTCTACGACTATAAGGGAAAAGTGAGTCAGTTTCTTCCCGGCTCGGTACACGGGTATTAATTAATTTTAAAAATACATCCAAAAAAAATAAAATAAAATTTGTACCAGTGAACATTATCGTCGCTCCACCCTTAGGGAATTCAATTCGCACGTGCACATCACCCATGGCAACTGACGCATTTGGCGCGAATGTGAGTGGGTACCAATCCTCTTGTTTAACGTCTTCTTTGACCTGCTTGATTGGGAGTGTAAGCTTGGCAATCACTCGGTCCTTGGAGTTCTTATTCTCGTCCCACACGAGCACCGACAAGGCCGACACATCAGGGTTTTCGAGCTCACTACAATGGGGTTAGAACGGGTCAAAGTACATGTCTCGCAAAGTGGGGGGTGGGGGTATGGTACTTACAGATTGAATTCTTCAGCCCACAAAGGTGAGTCTGTTTTGGGAATCGTTTGTGTTCGTTCCCACGCGTGCTCTAACGCGAGTGATACATAAGGATTGGGCGTGTCAGCCTTGATAATTTCTCCTTTGTTAGAGATCCTGATCCCCTTAAGATTTCTCGCCTCGCTCACTTGAAATTTCCCTTATTAATAATCTTAAATATTTCTGTAATGAGCTTACTCTTAACATATAGGGAGTACAATGTTCTGATGGTAGTCTGTGGATCTTTATGGATGCGTGTTTGTCGCAAGAACGACTCGGAAGTTGACCCCAACAGCTTGGCTTGTTTACGACTAGTTAATGCTCCTTCTTTTGGTGACAATAATTCATCGTCAGCTTTGTTATTGTCAATTGAATTGCCCTGGAGTTTCTTCTTTAGTGACAGCTGCAGGGAGGGAGAGTTAAACAAAAAAAGATACGGGGATACACAAATTTAAACAAAGTGTCATGTATTATATGTAATAATAGAACAGTTGTATTTGTACCATATTCGGGTTTTGTTCGGCGAATGAAGGGTCGTGTAACGCCTTCATCCATTCTTGTCTCTCTTCCTCGGATGTGCCAATAAAATAATACGTCAACTTAAAGAAATCAAGATTAGCCCGTATTAAAGTATAATATCGTTATTTTGAGTGTCGATTCTGCTTTATAAATCGGCAAAATCAAGAAAATTAAGAATTAAATTCGGACCTTGCTCCAATTCATTAATGTAGGGTATATTACGGTTAATAACGAATGCATTATATTTGTAAGTGCTATTGTTAATATGTATAGCAAAGTACCTTATTAGTGAGCATACATCCAACAAATCCAAACTCTTCATCGCTGTCTGTAATTGTATCGAAGCTAGATACTTTGACATAATTTCCATATGATTCAATCTATAAAATAAAAGTAGAATTTTAGATTAGGCGCGAAGTAAAAGTTTTGATCGGCGGTTTAAAGATCTGGACTTTATGTTGGATTAAAGTACAAAAGCAATTTTTGAACTCCATCAAATACTCCCAAAAGTACCTTTGCTTTTTCTTTAGAATGAAATAAAAGTCCATCGTGACGCAAGATGAACCAGTGTCTTTGGATATCTTTTTTGACTTCATCGCGCGATTCCGCATCAAATACGCGATAAAATTTTAACCACCCACTCTTAAGGTTATCCATAGTACCTGTTATACATAAGGGAAGTTAGAAACAAATATAAAAATTATAATTTTTTTTGGGGAAGCTTTGGAACACAAAAGACGAGATGACATCTGATATTAGTGTTCGTGCACGAGTACATAATACACCACGGAGGGATTATGTACCCTTAATTTATTATTAATATTAAAAGACAGGGGCGTAGAATAAAGATTAGTAAATAAATAATTATACAGTTCATTTCGATAAATAAATAGAGGCAGTTAATACACTAATTTTGTGGTACAACTTGGAATTTTGTTTTGATCGGCTCTAGTTTATTGGGGAAGGGTAAATACATTACCTATCAGCTGTTCTGTAAGAACTGACGGCAATTGGTGGGTTATATTAACAAAATTAATTAACCGCTTCCGTGCGTAGAATCTAATTTAAGAATCATCACGTGCAATCTCAAAAACGCGTGGTAAACCCTGCATTGAAGACGGTCTACAACGTGGGTAGAATAGGTCATCAAAGTTAATTTTTCTTGTAATGATGGTCAATTTATGATGCAATATTTGATTATGTATAATACAATCGCGGACTTTTTGATATTGATCTGGGTCGTCTTTCTTTGATCTAATTAATTTCTGAATTATACATCGCAACCCCGACAGGAAAATGTTATTATAGACCCGTAGGTGCTTAGCAAGCTAATTTTCAAAGGAAAATAAAGAAAATTTCACGCCTACACGCGATCTGGTTGCTGACAAAAACTGGACTAGAATTGCACTGAACAACATAAAGGACGAAGATGAGAGTAATAGCATTGTTCATCTCATTAATCAATTTCGCAATAAGCATCGTGTTTTTCTGCTTTCCGCTTGCTTACGTGGCAAAGTGGATTTGGCGTGTGTTGCTTCAAAAAGACAACACAAGCGCAAATAAAGCACCTATATATGGTACATAATAGCCAAAAATAATTTAGATACTTAAAAAAAAATTAATCTCAAATAGATCAGGCAAGCGTTCGTAGAAGCCGCGAAAGATTTCAATTACAAGCGACAGAATCCGCAAGAGTAATATTAATATTAAATACTTACCGGTTAATTAGCAAATATTTAAATAATTTTCACTCATCTGAAATTGCATTTAATCGCCGTATCAAATTAAGAAAAATTTCTCACCATTCAAAGCTAAGGTATTTTCATAGGATGTGGAATTACGACGAAGGCAGAGGGAACAAGACGCTATGCAAAATTTTGCTTCGGAGTGGCTCGAAGAGTCGCGTGCCATTGAAGAATCACTTCGCTTTCGAGAAGAAGAGGTACCACATAAAAGAATACACTTGTCTCTACCTATGATTAATTTAAATATTTTGACGGGGGCATTAATTTTTTTTTTTCTTTGCGATCAGGAGCAACGTAGACACTTTGCTTCTCAAGGAAACGACAATAATAACTTATATGATGATTCAAGATCTATTATTGCCGAGCAGAATGCAGCTTATGAAGAAAGTTTAAAACAAGATCGCGAGAAGGTAAAGTTTTTGCTGACATGAACTTGCGCCTCAATAATTAGTACTAAATGAAAGTAAAGGAAAAAAAGAGAATTAAAGAAGAAACTGAAAGAAAAAACGCCGAAGAAGAACGCAAAATTCTGGAAGAGGTACGCTACGCTTTGAGTGATAGTTAGATATTCAATTAAGTGTCGTGACTAGAGCTTGCGCACATATCGAGATCAGTTGAAAGAGTCACTCTCACCCGAGCCAGATGTCGGTGGGCCAAATGCAGTTGAGGTACGTCGTCTGTGCGAAAAGAACTTTAATAACTTAAAGTATATTTAATATAATCAATAGATTGCTCTTCGATTTCCGGATGGTTCGAAGCAGATTCGGCGTTTTCTCAAGTCAACAACTTCGGAGGAACTTTTTAACTTTATAGAAGGTATGCCAACATACCATATACATTATTACGACTGCCAATACGCCATATTAACGCTTTTACTTGTTCAGGCAATCTGGCTCTCGAAACAACCGGATCGTGGCAACTTTTTACGAGCTATCCGAAAACCAAAGTTTTGGCGTCGAGTATGCATGAATACAAGAATAAAAATATAGAAGAGTTACTTGGAGGAGCAAAAAAGCATTTGCTTATTGTTGAAGAAGAATTTGAAAATGCCTCGAATTAGCTGATCTGACGCTGCAAAGAGCTTTCCTGTGCATCCACGACCCATTAAATTAAACGAAAGCGAGCAGTGCACATATGACCCGCATGCAGTGTTGGGTCTGTGACGGTCAAACGCATCCAGACCCAATAGCGCGAGTCTAACATTTAACCGAATCTTGCATCAACCGCAGCTAGCAGTGAGTGTAGTAACTCGTATTGTCGTCGCAACTGAATGCTTTAGCACTCAGTTAGGTCTTTCCCATAAATATTTGTTCAAAACGAACCGACTTTGCAATTAAACTTTATAATAAATATTGTTTGCATCTGTTTATAAACTTGCCATAGTGTCTATGGTAATAATTTTGCTTTATGACCAGTTGCGTTATTCGAAAAGCTACTGTTTTTGCGCTCCTTCAATGAAATTTTTTTATTGCCTTTGAATTATTCAACAACATTTTTTTTCCGTGTAGCACTGCTGACTTACATGTATAGAAGACAACCTGGGCGTAGAGATAATGTAGCGCTGATGTTTCTCGTTATGAGAGGTAAGCGCGGGAAGCGGATCTAATTTTTTTTATGACACGTCACCCGCAAGGAACATTTTCATTTTAATTTAATATAAATATATAGAAATGTATTTGAGTATCGATTTGAATGTTGATCTTGACTTAAATTTATTAACAATTTTTTTTTCAATTCTCCAGTACTTCAGATCGGAATAAACAACATTCCTCCAGTTACTCTGGGCATATTAATATTGTGCTCAGCCCTACACTTTGATTTAATCGGCTCCATTTCTCCGGATGCTTACGCCGTTTGTTTGATACCCAGTATTTTATTGAGCGGTCATGAATGTAAACCTTGGGCATTAATTTCGATTTAAATTTAACCGAAATATGAAGGGTATCGCCTATTTACTGCCGCCGTGTACCATAATGACGATTTACATTTATACTACAATATGACGAGCTGGCTTTACGTAAGTTCCGAAAATTCTACCTCATACCACTGTACTAACTCAATGGATTATAGAAGGGAAGATATTTGGAAAAAAGAATCGGAACCGTTCGCTTTTTAGTGATGACCATTGAATTCGCGATAGTCACGAATTTGTTATTTTTAGGTGCGAGCTACACATTGGCACGGTACTTTGGCAACTATAAGTACGTAGTGTCCGTTGACTATAATAAGATTCCTCTTATACAAAGCTAACGTGTTATTTGTAGCAATATGAACGCGTGCGCACTGGGCTTCTCCGGCGTGCTTTTTGCATTCAAAGTAATTATGACCGCTTACACAACTGGCCCACAATTGTACGGAGATTAATACCTTCGTACTGGGCCTTTATATTAATCGTAACTATTCTTCAGTGTGATGGGTATTCCAGTGCCATCCAAGTACGTGTACTGGGCCGAGCTGCTCATCATTCAAATGGTTAGTTAAAGTGATAACAATGAACAATAACGATGATCGAATTGAATACTAAATTTATTGTAATTGAATTTTGATTGAAATTGCCATTCTTGACAATTTTAAGATTCTGTAAATGGATTAAAGGAAGATGAATAATCATATCATTTTATAGATTAGCCCGCACGTATCGTTCTTGGGTCATTTGTGCGGTATTGGGGCAGGATTACTGTACGTTAAAGGCCCTCTAAAGCCTTTAGTTGAGATCCCTACGCGCTTACTAGAGAACATTGTGACGGGCGGAAACCACGTGCCAGCACCAAATCCTCAAAGATTCGTCGCGTATCAAGGCCCATTGGATAATAATAATGGACATTTCGTCGGAAATGCAGCGCCTGCTCCGCGTTATTATCATCCTTACGGAGCACAAATACCAAATAACAATTACCATGGGAATAACTATAATGATGATCAGTTCTTTGGCGAGACTCCTGCGCAACGGGCTGCCAGATTGAGGAATCTAAGGAATTATTAAGAAATTTTCTGAACAATGTTAATGTAATTCATTTAAATGTAATTCATATTATGTACACGCAGCGTTTGTTAATTGAAGCAGATCCGCTTTGATGTTATCAAAGGCGGATTAGTTTTGAAAAAAGGTTTCACACTTCCTTGATTACGTGTGAGCCACGCGTCGACAGTGGTTGGTCAAATTTAGTCTATAAAAACCCGCTTTGCCCTGGGCAATTCAAACTTTTTTATCTTGTCTCTTCATCCCGATCCCGATCGAACACAAAACAAAGATGGAGTTTTTTTATGATAAAACGCCTGAAGAGGTAGTCATTCCACAAATTATCGCAAGTGCCACCTTCTTCACATTGTTCTACAATGGCTCGAAGTGGATTAGCAAAATACAGTCAAGAACTTACAGGGAATATTTTAATGCACGAGAAAGAGTTGATTGGAACAATAGGTAATGTCCTATGTTATGATAGTTACATAATCTATTTTGGTTTCTATTTTTACCAATTTATGTTTTTTTTTTTTTTTT
>Ga0209960_1004024_pt1 | contig 11722 bp, 17 predicted proteins | sample ThiBiot_500_plan_2_FD_183947 | JGI IMG/M metagenome (GOLD analysis project Ga0209960, IMG submission 183947) | Wastewater bioreactor microbial communities from Cape Town, South Africa - Thiocy_expt_500_plan (SPAdes) | ecosystem: Engineered > Bioreactor > Thiocyanate-remediating >... | reverse complement strand
GACCTGAAGTTTTGACTTGTCTGCACACTTTAACTAGCTTTTTCAAACGATTGCTTAAATCGTCCAATCCCTATTTAATGCAAAATAAATTTTAATATTGATACGACCCGTTGCAGAACAATCAATACAACATCCGTGAATTCTTACTTCCTCTTCGCGTTTAATTTTATCTCTGAATATTGGCGAGTCTTCCATGGCATCCGTCAAATTAATTGCCAACTTCTCTAATCTGACACCCTTCCATGGGGTTTTCGCTGGTGAACCAGGGGGTTTTGGCTCCATTAATACCTGAGGCAACAATAATTTACTCTATTGTGGACCGGTACTCCGATGTCGCAACTGAAATAAAAACTAATTGTGATTTTTTTTTTGAACGAGTGACACGAGAGCTTATTTACAACTCGTTCAGTGCCAAAGCCTCTAATCCCGCTGTATTACAGTGAATATTATTTATTTCCAAACATGTGCGAGTATTTTCGGTTGTTTTACAGTGACACGGATAAATTACTCGCTTGTTCCTAATTTTAGCCAATATCTTTGGCCGATAAGCTTTGTAAGCATTATTTTGATGTCGATCAGGACAAAAATTCAAGCACATAAGGTTTATTATTATTAACATGCGTGTTGAAAATTACAGCGTCGAGTCGTCATTTCGCAGTATTTCGAAGCTAACTTCTCTGCCCTACAGCGCGTACGGCTCAGTTTGTTGCCTAAAATTAAATGTTTATTATTAGCGCAGTTGAAAGGCAGCAGAGATGCAAATAAATTAGCAAGGAATTTCAGGTTGCGATTCAATTTCCAATTAAGCCACGATTTTTTTAATGTTAAGTCACGATTCAACGAAATGCAATAGATTTCGATTATTCAAGCTTTGTATTACCTTAACTCTTCAGACAACTTCTCTGCAGACTTTTCAGCTTGTTTCTTGATCTCCTCCTTCATCATATCCAAGATCGACTCCATGACGATATTTCCGAGTCTGTTCTCCTTGGCCAACTTGTACATGACGTTTATAAAACTCATGCCCATAACGCCAGTTACTGATGCAGCAACAGCTACCGAAAACGAGTTAGACAAGAATCTAAATGATCAATAATTAAACCGCGTACTGGCTGAGATGCCTGAAGCAACGAGGTTGACGCCTGGAATAAGCTTGAATATATTTAATACGACCAAGGTGCCTCGACTCGCCGCTGCTGCGCCACCAGTCCCCAAGATCACTCCAGCAACTGCGGCCAAGAGAGATCTGTCGATAGATGCACCAAATAGTGCTGTAATTGCTGCCATCATAGCTGTTTGTAACGAAGCAAGAACAGCGATATCCGCGAAGGGACTAGAAAATTGGTTAGCTAAGCAGATCTCGTCAATGTGGCGAGTAAGAAACCCAACCGTTATCAATAAATAATACTATTGTATGATTTTTACTTACATCGGATTGGCACCAGCAGCAGCTGCTGCTGCCATGAACGAGATTACTACAGCTTTGGATCTTCGCACTCGCTTTTTTAAATCTTCTTCGCTCAACTTATCTGCCTATAAATACAATCAATTAAGCAAAAAAATTTTTAATTTTAATTGAATATAGTTGACTACAATAAAATTCATTTTATAAAGTTGGAAATTTAGAGTACTTACCGTCTTTACCAATTCGTCAGCAATCTCCAAAGATTTGCCAGCCAAAGCAGCAATTGTTCGAACGAGCTGTGGTAACCCAAATGAAGGTATTTCAAATCCGACAGTAGTTTTGTTGCCACGAGACATAACCGCACTAAGATCTGCGCTCAAAGGCAACTTTACCTCACTCAATGCCTGTTTAAACTCTTCAAAATTTGTAAGCGCTTGTAGCATTACAGGAACGACGGGGGCATAAGCACTAAACGCCTTAATATACTCGATATCCGTAGGTTCTAAGCGTGCGGTACTGGCAGGAAAACAGTAGACTACAACGTTTACCACGGGCTTGGGATTGTTCGGGTTAATTCCTTCAGTCAATCGATCAACCAACGATTGATATTTTGCCTCTCTCTTCTCAGCGTCGTATTCCAAGCCAGGAGTGTCAATCAGGTTGATCTTAACCGTTCGAGGCAATTGATCTGGTGCTGTTACTTTGAATTCTCGTGATTTCTCGTAAATGTCCGTTGTAACTATAAGATATATTTAGTATTGCAAATAATCTTCAAACAGCTGTGCATCCGCAATAAATCCTACAAAATTTTATTTCTCTTACCATGGCTAGTTTTGCTGATTCCTTCGAGTAGCCTTTCTTCAGGATTTAGCTTAAGCGTTTCATTTACGAAGCAGCTCTTGCCAATGCCGTTTCGACCAACAACCATCAAAGTAAATTCTGCCACATCCGCCGGTAAATTCTCAGCCAAAATCAGGGCAGGTGCTTTGAGCTGATCTACGACTTCTTGCGAAGCATAATCGACATATTGTGCTATAAATAACAATTAGCGTTCATTCAAAAGCGGAGCTACAAATTGAGGCGTACCTTGAAATTCTTTCGGTTGTTTCGCAACCCATGCTCTTAAAGCAATAATAAAATTATGTCGTTCATCTGCGCTAAGAATATCACCCGATGCTAGAACTTGTTGTGCTGGAAGAGGGCTCTCCGGATTTGCGTAAACCAGCACCAAAAAGAATTTGAAGTCCTCGTCAGTCACTGATTGCATATCCTTCCATAACTCGAGGAACGAAGAAAGTGTGGTGATAATTGTATTTACAAAGCCTGGGGTAAAGCTAGTCAGAATTTAATTTCAAAGCACATTAATATTACTTGAATAATTAAATAATTCAACTAGTTAATTGTGATAAATCAATTCCTATTCTTTGACAAAGAATTTATTAAAAGAATAATAATTTGCTGATGTGGAAATTTACCTTCTGTGGCTAATGCTTTCGTTAATAATCGGAAAAAGCGAACTCTATTATTTTGAATAAACATATTCTTCGATATTTTAACAAGTGCAACCATCGTTCGCGTCCACAACGCCTCGTTAGACGAGATTTGTAAAAATAAAGGAGATTCGCAAATGTTGAGGATTCTGTTCTCCATCTCGAGATATTTCTGATCTATGATAGTCTTTTCTGTATAATCCCCGAGAAGTTTGTCCAATTCCTCAATCTTTTTCGTTTCATCTCCCATCTTCCACGTTTGATACACTTCAGCCCAAATTTTGTAAATTACAAAATATATTACAAGTACTGTACTATTAACAATTTGATTTAAATAAAAAGAGGATGAAAAATTGCTGTTGGCAACACTCCACGTGAGACGCCAAAAATACAGGAATGCTTGAGAACGAAAAGTACAAACACCTTCCCAATTCCATACGAATGACTAAATCTTACGTAAGAAATAAGCTATTCTTCACATTTCAAAAGCTCAAAGAATTCTGAACCTTGCGTCCACTTGTAAAATAAAGAGTTTTTTGAGCACGAAGCAAGAGCATTATGGAAAAACGTACTAACAACAACCAGCAAGCACCCGATATAAATATTGCTGTTACTGATGATCAATTTAACTGGAACGAGCAAGAAAAGCTCTCTAAAAAAGATCCAGAACAGTTTATGTATGGGGCATTTAATTTACTCCAACAAGTATCCCAAAGGTACGCATAATGGTAAATTAATATAAAAATACGCAAATTTCATTATTTGATAATTTTTTCAAATATTTTTAAATTAAATATTTATCGTTGTTTGTTTTTCGGATTCTTCTGGAGCAGGACTTAACAAACGTATTTTGTAACAGCACTGGCATTAAAGTCCAACAACCCGAAATAGTAATTGTTGGAGGTCAATCCGATGGTAAATCTTCCTTGGTCGAAGCCATCGTCGGATTCAAGTTCAACTTTATTGCAGTCGGTATGTGCCGTTATTCTTATACACGCGCACTATCTTACCATATTCTCAGAGATGGGAACTAGAGTCCCACTCGTATTACAATTAACACACGCTCCTGAGTGCGTAGAACCTCGCTGCGTTTTCGCTGGTGAATCCAAAATCATTCCAGTGAGCAATCTCGCGGCTGAGATTAAAGAACGTACTCTTGCTATTACTGGTGGTGACGAGGCAGTCAGTTCCAGGCCCATTATATTAACAGTAAAGTTCAAGCATAGTCCTAACTTGACTATCATTGATACACCTGGCTTCGTCGGCTTGAACAGAACAAAAAGTATGAAAAGTACATAACTTTGTTGTCACGGACTAATATCTCCGCAGCTGAAATGACTATGGAAGCTATCGATCGAATGGTAGAGGATCTTGTAACAGGAGAAAACAATCATCGTATTATCGTATGCTTAGAACAAGCTACTGTAAGTTCCCTCCTATTATCATATGCAATATTTATTACTTTTTTTTTGAGCACACCGAGCATATCTGACAAGACTTTCCAGGTTGAATGGCGTAATCCTACAAAGTCTCGCTTATTCGTCGAAAAAGTTGATCCAGCCCTTCGTCGAACAGTAATGGTAATGACCAAGTTCGATAACAGATTGGCGCAAATTAAGACGCGCTATGAGCTCGATAAATATTTATCTACTGGAGGGATCTTGAATCAAACGAAACCTTACTTTATTTGGCTGCCACATGCTAAGGACGACTATAGCTCCATTAATGAGTATCAAATTGCTATTAAATCAGAACACGATAAAACCCTTGGTAAAATGCGCGAAGTTGGTTATGATCCTTCGTGAGTGCTTAAATCTCGCTTAATCTCGGTACTTCCACTAATAATATCATTCCTATTAATAGATTCGATCCTCAAATTGGTATTTTCCACTTGAAGCAAAAGTTGCAAGCAATGTACAAGTCTTTGAATCTGAAGTACTTGGATCCCGTTATTAGCAGCGTGAGCGGCAAAGAACGAGAAGTGTCAAAGCAACTCGATCAAATTAATGCTAAAATATCCTCGAGCGATAGCGTCAATATTAAGGCTAAGATTGTCTCCGTTGCTTCAAAATTTTCGTTAATTGTTGAAAAAGTTATTGAAGGTATAATAATTATCTAAATATAATATTATACGTAGTATTCGTATTAACAAGCATTTGATAGGCGAAACGAGTGGAGATCCAGATGCCAACGGGCAAACTCTGGATGAGGAAAAATCTCAAGCTGATTTCACATGGGATGCGGTACCATGGAACAGATACGTTAACTTTGAGCTCGTACCTGATAAGGCCTGCCGAGTCTACGGAGGCAAGCAGTACGCACGATTTATGAACGAAGTAGAGGTCGTGATCCGGTCCATGGAAATGGGACCAATTAGCCCTAACGAGATTGCTACTGCCCTTGGTATTCCTAGATCTCATTTTGTGCCGTCAGTAGGCCACGCAGTAAGTACAAATATTATTTTAAAAATCATGTTGATCTCGATTGCACACAGGCGAGTACTCTTGCGTTAAAGCATTTTAAAGCATCTGTCAATAGTCTTCTGCCACTTATTGCCCAGAGATTGCAATATATTGCAAACAGAATGCTACCAATTGTCTTAATAATCTTTGACAAAGAGAACCTAGATGTGATCGACGAAGCGATGAAACGAGAAATTTCAACTGCCTTCGAAAGGTATGTTAAATAACCATGCTACGAAGAAGAAGAACAGATTATACTAATAATAATCACCTAGTCACGTACAAAAAACAATTGAAAAATGGCAAATGGTTGCATATGGTTTGCTAGGAGGGTCTTCAGACATGCTGACAACGGTGTCACATATTGTAGATAGGAACGATGATGATATGTAAGTAGCAATATTAGTTACAGTCAAGCACGAGCGCGAAATTTCAAATTTTATCAATTTTATTTTTTTTTTTTATCCTCTAACAACTTGCGTACAATAGAGAAAAAGACTTCGTCTTGAATCCTAGCGAAGAACAAGTCGCAGCTAGAGTCAAAAAAGAAATGCAAGCAAAGAATAACTTGATCATCGACAGTTCTAAAGGCAATGATTACCAAACCATTTGTAAATATTCTTCGTTGATTTTTGCCAAATTGCGAACCCATTGGCTAAGATTGGTCACTGATGTCACCAACGCATTCTTTTTGAACTCTTTGTAAGTCAGATATAATCCGTTTCAAAAATTGAAATTTGTTAATTTTTTTTTATCTAGCCGCCACGCAGTTAACGAATCTATCTCCATAAGTCTACTGAACAAAAGTGATGAAGAACTCGAGATGCTTACTGCGGTCAACAGCAAAGTGTTGAAGCAACAGAAAGAAGAGTTGGATGCACTCAAAACAAAACTTTCCACGCTAAAGAGCTATTTCTTGAGAATAAGAAGCGATTCTTCAATTTGGAAAGACGTAGTTGTACACTGATAATCGGTATTAAAATGGCGGCGTTAGAGCCTCTACAATTTGGCGCGGGACAAGGTTCCAACGATTTTTCCGAATTGAGTGCTTATTATTTTTTTGAGTTGTAGTTTCGAAATAACATTCGCAAAAAAAAAAAAGTTGAACAAACAAGCAGCTTACTTTGATGAGCTGAGCCGAAATGAATTTTTATTTTATTCTTACAACGTATTGATTTTCTCCAATCAAAACAACCCGCTTATTTTTCTTTTGTTACGTACCAAGGGAATCTAGTACTTTGGATTTACGAAGATCTCCATCCGGGAGCTCAAAAGTCCTTGGATGAAAGTTCCTAAATGCGCTTACGAATGGACGACAAGATATTTAGCTTAGGATTTAATAGATCAGCTAGAAACGAAATTACCGGTCAAAACTCGAGATCTTTCGCTAAATTCTACTAAATTTTTAAAATTTAACGCACGGGATCAAACCACTACCGAGCGCGACCCTAGTTAAAGAATGAAGAAGTTCGAACGAAATTCACAAGCACGTGATATTTATTAAGTTGGCTAAAGAAAACTGAACGAAAATCGCTGTAGAATTGGTTTTGCGAGTGCTCCTTAACCTATTCTGATTTTTGTTTCTTTGATTCACTAGTAAAGAGATAGCCACAATTGGCAGAGAAGTTCCTCATCATCGACCTCTTTTTTTTTTTGTTTTGTTTTGTTTCGATGCTTCATGCTTCGCTTGATATAGAACCAGTTAGTGTAGTTTCTTGCAAGCAAATGACGATGAATTCATCAAGCGACGTGAAGCTCTCTAATGTGGCTCCAGGGGTTTATCTGGGTGATATTTATCAAGCACAAAATCTGGATCTTTTAAATTCTACAAGTATTACCCACATTCTTCCTGTTGGAAGTAACTTATACCCTTACTTCCCATCGGTATGCATCACAATTGTTTTAATGGTACTTGAAACTAATATTTTAAAGCAGATATTCACATATTTCCCAAGACAAATTGACGTGTTGGACAAAGAAAACGAGGATTTACTCTCGCACTTTGATGAGTGTAAGTTAATAAGAAAGCTAACTCATTATATATATTTATTAAAACATTGTTAGGTTTTGAATTCATAGAGAGCTGTTTAAAATCAGGAGGCAATATTTTTGTAAGTCGCATCTCCAAGTTGAAATCTGAAGCTTCGTTAAGCGGCAAAGTTACCTCAGATTATCATTTACCTTATATAAATTTGTTCAAATCAACTGATGCAAACGTTGGCCAATCTGTAATTGTTTGAGATCTCGATTGGCTACCAAATCCAAGCGAAATTCAGTGTGGCTAACGGGCGATTTATTTGACAGATCCATTGTGTGGCCGGTGTTTCCCGTTCTGCTGCTATTGCTGTGGGGTACGTTAGATTAAAATAATTATATCAGTTTTAACGGATTTATAATTCTGTTTCTTTAGTTATTTGATGAAACAAAAACAAATCCGCTATTTATCAGCACTCAAAATCGTTCAAACTGCACGTAGTAGTGTTAATATCAACGTAGGATTCGTTAAACAGCTATTGTTGTACCAAAAACTTCAATACAGTATAGATCAAACCAGCCAAGAATACCTCAGCTTTAAAACTCAACACGAATTAGCATACACAACGAACAGGCAAAACATTATATACCTCCCTTGCCCCGAATCTGTAAAATAAGATTTGTATTATACTAGCGAAAAAACAAAACCCACCCCACCCCCCCCCCTTTTGTAAATTCATTGTTTGTTTGCGGCACTGATTTGGATCTTGCTTCAAACGATTTTGCGGAATAAAAACCACTGTACAGTAATTACCCAAACAACTCAGCCCTTAATACCTGAAGATGAATGTCGGTTTGGTCATAAGCAAACCTAAAGTAAAGAATTGAGCGTTTGTTTTGCGTGCCTATTTCAGTGTACGCTTTTTCTAACTCGAGTATCACTCCACAACTCTTCGAACGTACATCACCCCACCGATTTGACGCCCAAGCTATTTAAATTGCAAAGCTGTATTTAGGTAAAAATCTTCGGCAAAAAAGAAAGCACTTTCCCGAACTTTGCGGCCACGACGTGTGGCGAACGATTGTGAAAATCGAGTTGATTACATATATATATATTTTTTGCATACTTTAAATGTCTTAGGTAACATTATTCTACTAGTACTTTGTGACCTACCGGAAAGGGAGTCAATCTACTAAAAGCGGTTTTAGGATAATAATAAAAAAATCTTGTTTTCGCGTTATTTCTACTTGGGTTGTGATATATCTATCAAAATACACGTATTTAGTAAGTGAAAATTTATATCTCGCATTGGTTGAAATTTTGAAATTTCAATTGAGTTGACATCCTTTTTATCAATTACTAATATCAGCATGCTATTTGAGTATTATTCTGTGGTGGATCCTCCAAAAAACTTTTTAAACTTTGTTTTCAACGAGTGTTTTTGCCGATCTTTTTTTTCTTCGTTAGGGTTTGACATAGGCTTATTTCCTTCAACAAGAGTGTACGCTACGAGTATAATGTATACGGCTGGATCTACTGGCCTATGCAGGTAAATGTCTTTAACGAAAAAAGCCCATCTGTACTCTGCTTGCTCGTGGTACGGGTTAAACACCTGAGATTGAGGTAATCAGGATATAGTTTTATCTTCATGGTTACAAGATTGCTTTTGCAGATTGAAAGATTTCTGTGCTTTTAAAATTTCGTGTGGAAAAAGGTAAAAATTTGCAACATTTACTAGGTTTACATAATGTGTACTCGTAAAGAAAATTATATGGTTGTCCGTTTGGATCCGTAACATTAAACTTACGTGGACAGCAGGAATGAATGTTCTGCCTGCAGATCCGATAAACTGATCTTCTGGCGTCCAAAAGGTAACGTCGCGTAGTCCAAAGCTAAAATTCTCTTTGACGCTTACCAATGTTACTGAATCCGCTGCGTCTCTACAAATCTGGTCAGCGTACTAACTCTTAAGAGAACCAAATTCAGCCTACCTTATAGAAAAGAATTTCTTTGCGCCCTTTCCTGTCAGATATACGATGTTTATAAGATTTCCCTCAATATCTTTGATTTCCATCTTATCTGAAAGTAAATTAGAGATCGGTTTGTACCGTACCGATAAATAGCGCTACTTACAATCTTTTATGTTGCCGTAATATTGGACTTCAGATCCTTTATAATAAACAAGTTGATTATGCCGTACGTAAGTGACCTATGCACCTCGAACAATTAGTTTTCAAACTCTATCACCAAAACAATTAATTCACCGAAGATAATGCCCTTGAGTGCATAAATACATCTAATAACAATCCTATCCTCGGATTGTCTCTATTAGCAGGTGTGTACTGCTCTGCTTCAAAAACCATCGGGTAGTAACTTCCATCCGGAGTTATCTAGCCGTAACTTGTTATTAATTCTCTAGAATAGTATAATTACGTACACTTCTTCCAAATGTCACTATTTCAAAGCGCTCTCTATACAATTTCGCAATGTCGGGTTTTTGTAATGGCAATCGTTGAAACATCTCGTTGATGACCGATTCCATATCCCTATTAGTCATATATTATATGTTAGCTGATGATGCATGTTCATCTCCTAAACATTCACGAGGACCAGGTTTTATCTTTGTACTGGTACCTTTCTTCCATAAGTTCTTCTTGAAGCCTCTCCCAATGGTGCATATAATAACTCGCATTTCTCTCTCTCCAACCTTCAGATGGTGTCTCAGGCACAGTGTAAGCCATTCTCATTGTATAACGAATCGCATCTGGATGTTGTTTTGAAACGTCGTAGTACTCCTCTGCAAACGTGCTTTGCTTTGTCTTCCTAGTTTCATGGGACCGTCTTGCCTCGTGGTACTTATTTGCGCCTGTATTATCTTCTGAACCTCTCGCACTAGTCGATGTTTGTTCAGTGTAAGTGGCGTGGATGTGGAAGTTGTGCAGAACGGTCTAAATACCCGCTACAGATTAGCAAATGAATTAATTTGATATACTTAATTATTTTAACTACCTCGTAGGCCATTCGTAGCTCCACAAACCTCCGGTCAGCTTCTGGAGATTTATTGAGGTCCGGATGAAATTGTTTGGCTTTCTATGAGAATAAGCGACTCTGTCAACAAATGCAGATATAACTTTAACCCCGTATATGTATCTGCGGTACCTTAATGAAGGCTCGCTTGATGTCTTTCTTGGTTGCCGAACGCGGAATGCCTAACAATTCAAAAGGATCTGATGTGTTGGTAGAAGAAGAGTAGAACCGATTACAATATTTCGGAACTACTTAAGGCAATATATGTTAATGATTAGACTGCATCGTAATAACGCTACTATTGAATCTTTGATTGATTTTCGATTTTTTAAAAAAGAAAATTTGATCCTTCCAAAATATTAATAATCCGTGTATGGCACTTCAACATATTTACGACATGGCATTTATACATATTTTATATGTCCAAATATTTAGGTTGTTGTATTTGAATTTCGCGAAACTTAATCTCAGAGAAGTACCACACTTGCCTGACTGCCGTTTGCTGAGCTGCCACAATAATCTCCGACACGTAATCATGCTGAAGCATGTAGTATATAACAGAGAACATGGAGAAATGAGAAATAACGCTGCGTCTCACGTGAGCACGCGAAGATCTTCCATCCATTCGTAAATCTCAACAAATACACGTTAGTTACAAGTGATCTTCTGTGCGTTCGTACATAGTCTATAATACATTAACCGCTTTCACAAGAGAGGAGATATTTTTTTGACCCGCCTTTTTACCGTTGAAAAATATTTAAATCTGAAACGTTGCACAAGAGAACAGTAGAGCTTTGCCACAACGGTCGAAATGTCGACATTTGGGAGGATAATTATTATACACAAGGTGCGTATTTAACAGGTTTAAAACGTTACTGATTTAAATCTAGAACGGCAAAGATGGGCCAACGTACTTCCTTCGCCAGAGGCTTTGTACCATTGGGAAGTAAGTTGTATATTATTTTCATATATGGTTTTCATTCTCTGATGCTATGACTAATAAAGGAGTCGTAATTGTAATATTCGAATGAATTTGGATGAGGTCGCCGATCAACACGCTTGGATTACTGTTGATTCTAAAAACCAAGTACGTCAGTAATATATTTATAGTTTATTCATTTCTCTTCACGTGATTGGCTAATTTGGAGTATTACTTAGGTTTGGATTGCGAATTCGAGCGAGGGAAAAGAACTGAAAGTAAATACAAGACCGATACCATGCGAAGGAAAGCCAATGATGCTATACCACAATTCAATTATATTTATTGAGGGTAGAGCGTTTCGATACGAAGAAGGTAAAACTTTATTGCTTATTTATTGGGCGTAATTCCTCGAAACAAAGCTTTTTTTTTGGTTTCTTCTTT
>Ga0209960_1004022_pt1 | contig 11730 bp, 6 predicted proteins | sample ThiBiot_500_plan_2_FD_183947 | JGI IMG/M metagenome (GOLD analysis project Ga0209960, IMG submission 183947) | Wastewater bioreactor microbial communities from Cape Town, South Africa - Thiocy_expt_500_plan (SPAdes) | ecosystem: Engineered > Bioreactor > Thiocyanate-remediating >... | reverse complement strand
TTTTTTTTTTTTTTTTTTTTTTTTTTTTTTTTTTTTTTTTTTGTGTTAATTATCAGATATTTTCACAATAACATCGATACACTGTCATAACATTGCTAATGTAAACTTAATTAAAATGAGCAACAGGTTTGTGTAAACAACTTCTCATTCTGGATCTCAATAGGCTGACACTTTAAACTGTTTTTGTGATGGAAGAAGAACAACTCTGGAAAGCTTGTGAAGAAGGAAAAGTCGAAGAAGTTACAAGATTACTTCAAAACTCACAAACTAACATTAATTGGAAAGATCATTTAAACAGAACTTGTGTTCATGTTGCTTGTTGGAAAGGACATATTGAGATTGTGAAATTATTATTAAATGATCAAAGAGTTGATATCAATCAAGCAGATAAGAATGGTAGAACACCATTTTGGATTGCTTGTGTGCTTGAACATATTGAAATTGTGAAATTATTATTAAATGATCAAAGAGTTGATGTTAAGAAAGCAAATGATCAAGGTTTAACACCTTTTCATATTGCTTGTTGGAATGGACATATTGAAATTGTGAAGTTATTATTAAGCGATGAAAGAGTTGACATCAATAAACAGAGTAATGATGGAGAAACACCTTTTTATATTGCTTGTTACAGAGGGCACATTGAGGTTGTGAAATTATTATTAAATGATCAAAGAATTGATGTCAACAAAGCAGATAATTATGGTTCAACACCTTTTTATATTGCTTGTAAATGGAGAAAAATTGAAATTGTGAAATTATTATTGAATGATGAAAGAGTAGATGTAAATCAAGCTAATAATGATGGTGGCACACCATTAATTGTTGCTTGTCAAAAAGGACATATTGAAATTGTGCAATTATTATTAAATAATGAGAGAATTGATATTCATAAACGAAATAAATGTGGCCAAACACCTTTCTTAATTGTTTGTCGCTTTGGGCATGTTGAAATTGTGAAATTATTATTAAATAATGAAAGAGTTGATATAAATCAAGCAATGTTTGGTCAATCACCTTTTTTTATTGCTTGTTATGAAGGACATATTGGAGTAGTGGAGTTATTATTAAATGATCAAAGAGTTGAGATTAATAACGCAATTAAGAATGATGAAGCATCTTTTTATATTGCTTGTAGAAATGGACATATTGATATTGTCAAATTATTATTAAATGATCAAAAAGTTGAGATTAGTGAAGCAAATAATATGAATGAAACACCTTTTTTTAATGCATGTGAAAAAAAGCATATTGAAATTGTGAAATTATTATTAAATGATGAAAGAGTTGATATCAATAAAGCAAATAAATATGGCCAAACACCTTTTTCCATTGCTTGTTACTATGGGCATATTGAAATTGTGCAATTATTATTAAATAATGAGAGAATTGATGTTAATAAATCAACAAATGATGGAACAACACCTCTTTATATAGTTTGCGAAAAAGGACAAACTGAAATTGTGAAATTATTATTAAATGATCAAAGGGTTGATGTCAACAAAGCAAACAAAAATGAAGCAACACCTTTTTGGATTTCTTGTGATAAAGGGCATTTTGAAATTGCAAAATATTTGTTAGCAAATGGGAGGGAAATAAATACCGATCAAGCAACAGATAATGAGGGGAAAACTGGACTTGAAACTGCAAGAGAAAGAGGGAACGAGGAAAAAAAAGATTGGGAAAGTGAAGAAGATTTTGAAAATAGGAAAAAAAACTGTTTAAAGATTGTTGAATTAATCGAATCATTTGGAAGAAATCAGAATGAAACAAGAACAAAATTGAGGATAGAACTTGGATTTGCTGGTAAATTTATTGATTTATTTATTTATTATTTCCGTGACTTTTTTCATTTCTTCGAATAACTTTATATCTCTAGATATTGATGCTGCTTCTCTCTTTGCAATTATGGTTCTCTTTTCTGATCAATTTCTGGATTTTAAGCACAATTAATTCAAATTCTTTCTTCTTTCATCAAACTTCATCAAATATCATCAAACAATGACAATTATTATATGAGATGGTTTTATTAATTCCTGGATCAGTTCATAAAAAAAAAAAAAAAAAAAAAAAAAAAAAAAAAAAAAAAAAAAAAAAAAAGAGAATCAATCAATTGGAGATGTAAGTGAATAAATAAATAAAATGGTTCTATCAAACACCAAATTGTAATTTGAATTCAAAGTTTCATAGTAATCGTGTCTGATGATTGATTTTTTTTTAAAAGAAAATAAATAAATAATGGAAGAACAACTCTGGAAAGCCTATCGAGATGGAAGAGTCGAAGAAGTTATCAACTTACTTCAGAATCCACAACTTAACATTAATTGGCAAGATGATGCATTGAATAGACTTTTTATGACTGCTTGTTGGAATGGACACATTGAAATTATGAAACTATTATTAAATGATCAAAGAGTTGATATCAATAAAACAAATAAATTTACTTTTCCACCTCTTTGGATTGCTTGTAAAAATGGACATATTGATATTGTGAAATTATTATTAAATGATGAAAGAGTTGATATCAATAAAACAATGAATGATGGTACAACACCTTTTTATATTGCATGCAAAGAAGGACACATTGAAATTGTGAAATTATTATTAAATGATCAAAGTGTTGATGTAAATCAAGCTAATAAAGATGGTATGACACCTTTTTATGTTGCTTGTTTCAAAGGACATATTGAAGTTGTGAAATTATTATTAAATGAGAAAAGAATTGATATCAATAAAGCAAATACCGACAGAGAAACACCTTTTTGGATTGCTTGTCAAAATGGACATACTGAAATAGTGAAATTATTAGTAAATGATAATAGAATTGATATTAATAAAGCAAATAAATATGGTTCAACAGCTTTTAATATTGCTTGTGGATATGGACGCATTGAAATTGTGAAATTATTATTAAATGATAAAAGAATTGTGGCGAGTATTGGCGCAACACCTTTTTATACTGCTTGTGAATATGGATATATTGAAATTTTAAAATTATTATTAAATGATGAAAGATTTGATATCAATAAAACAAGGAATAGTGGTGCACCTTTTCATGTTGCTTGTAAAAATGGGCGTATTGAAATAGTGAAGTTGTTATTAAATGATGAAAGATTTGATATTAACGAAGCAAAATATGATGATGAAACACTTTTTTTATTGCATGTTCTTGGAGACAGATTGAAATAGTGAAATTGTTATTAAATAATGAAAGAGTTGATATCAATAAAGCAAATAAGAATGATGCAACACCTTTTTATGTTGCTTGTCAACAAGGACATATTGAAGTAGTGAAGCTCCTATTAAATGATAATAGAGTTGATATCAATCAAGCAACAAATGATGGAATAACACCTTTTTATATTGCATGTCAAAAGGGACGTTTGGAAATAATGAAATTATTATTAAATGATAATAGAGTTGATGTAAATAAAACATTGAATAGTGGTGGCACAACACCTTTTTGGATGGCTTGTCAAAGAGGAAGTGTTAAAATTGTGAAATTATTATTAGATGATGAAAGAGTTGATATCAATAAAGCAGGTAAAAATGGCACAACACCATTTTGGACTGCTTGTCATGATGGGCAAGTTGAAATTGTGGAATTGTTGTTAAAAGATGAAAGAGTTGATATCAATAAAACAATGAATAGTAATGGCGAAACACCCTTTTGTGCTGCTTGTTGGAGTGGACATATTGTAATCGTGAAAATGTTATTAAAAGATGAAAGGGTTGATATAAATAAACCATGGAGTAATGGTGCAACACCTTTTTGGATTTCTTGTTATAAAGGGCGCATCGATATTGTGAAATTATTATTAGCATGTGGAAGAGAAGGAGATATCAATAAAAAAGATAATTATGGAACAACTGGACTTGATATTGCAAGAGAAGATCTGGAAAGTGAAGAAGATTTTGAAAATAGGAAAAAAAATTGTTTAAAGATTGTTGAATTAATAGAATTAGTTGAAAGAAATCCAATTGATACAAGGACAAAATTGAGGATGGAACTTGGGTTTACTGGTAAATTTATTTATTTATCTATTTTTCAATTCAAAATTCATCTCCTGACATAAATTTGAATTTGTAGATATTGATGCTGCTTCTCTCTTTTCAATTATTGTTCTCCTTTCTGATCAATTTCTGGATTTTAAGCACAATTAATTCAAATCCTCTCTTTCTCCATAAAATACCATCAAACAATGACAATGATTATATGAGATGGTTTTATTAATTCCTGGATTCTTGAGTTGTTTGATATATTTTTTTTCAAAAAAAAAAAACTTTAAAAGAGAATCAGGCAATCGTATACCTTTCATTGATGTTAATTATCAATAAATAAAAATACAATTGATGGTTCTATCAAACATTAAAAGCAATTTGAATTCAAAGTTTCATATTAATCGTGTCTGATGGCTGTTTTTTTAAAATAATAAATCAATAATGGAAGAACAACTCTGGAAAGCCTGTGAAGCCAGAAAAGTGGAAGAAGTGAGAACATTACTTCAAAACTCACAACTTAACATTAATTGGGAGAATAAAGATGGTCTAACACCTTTGTCTATTGCTTGTTCAAATGGATATATTGAAATTGTGAAACTATTACTAAATGATCAAAGAGTTGATATCAATAAAGCATTGAGTGGTATAACACCTTTTTGGATTGCTTGCTTTTGTAGATCTATTGAAATTGTGAAATTACTATTAAATGATAAAAGAGTTGATATCAATCAACCGGGTAGTAATGGAGAAACACCTTTTTTGATTGTTTGTAAAGAAGGATACATTGATATTGTTCAATTATTACTAAATGACGAAAGAGTTGATGTTAATAAAGTCAGTGCATATGGGATGACACCTTTTTTTATTGCTTATGGACGGGGACATATTGAAGTTATGAAATTATTATTAAAAGACAAGAGAGTTGATATAAACAAAGCAAACGATGGAATCACACCTCTTTATGCTGCTTGTCACTTTGAGAATATTGAGGTTGTGAAATTATTATTAAATAGTGAGAGAGTTGATATCAATCAAGCAAATAAGGACAATGAAACACCTTTTTTTATCGCTTGTCACAAAAGAAATATTGAAATTGTGAAATTATTATTAAATGATCAAAGAGTTGATATCAATAAAGCAACAAAGGGGGGGTCAACACCTCTTTATATTGCTTGCCTAAATGGACATATTGAAATTGTGAAACTATTATTAAATGATCAAAGAGTTGATGTTAATAAAGAAGATAATCAAGGCTGCACACCTCTTTATATTGCTTGCTTAAATGCAGATATTGAAGTTGCGAAAATGCTATTAAATGATAATAGAGTTGATATCAACAAAGCAAACAAAAATGAGGCAACACCTTTTTGGATTTCTTGTTATAAAGGACATATTGATATTGTCAAATTATTGTTAGCATGTGGAAGAGAAGTTAACTTGATAGCTCAAGATAAAGATGGAAAAACTGGACTTGAAATTGCGAGAGAAAGAGAAAATGAAAGAAAAGGAGTTCTGGAAAGTGAAGAAGATTTTGAAAATAGGAAAAGAAATTGTTTAAAGATTGTTGAATTAATCGAATCATTTCAATATTGAAAGAAATCCAATTGACACAAGGACAAAATTGAGGATGGAACTTGGATTTGTTGGTAAATTTATTTATATATTATTTATTTCTTACTTCAATAATTTTTTTTCATATCTTCAAATAAATTTATATCTCTAGATGTTGATGGTCATTGACAGGGATCAACAGAAAAAAAAAAACTTTAAAGAAGAGAATCAAGCACTCACATATATCTTTCATTGAAAAACATCAATAAAGAAAAAAAAAATTCATTGATTGTTCTATCAAACACCAAATTGCAAACTTTCGATTCAGCAATCTTGTGTATTTTTCAAAAAAAAAAAAAAAAAAAAATGAAAGAACAACAACAGGTTATAAGATTACTTCTGTTCGGATGGAAATGTTGAAGAAGTTATAAGATTACTTCAAAACTCTCGAGATGATGTCCTAAAATCATTGATGTTGATCTCAATCAAGCCACCCTTTTTCATATTGCTTGTGGAAAGGACACATGAAATTGTAGAAAATAATCATTAAATAATTTAAATTGAATCTGAAAGAATTGCTGTCTGTGCAAAAATAATGAACATTTCAAACGAATTTCAAGCAACTCTTCAAATGAAAAATTTTTTACTTTTAAATTTGATAAACAAACAAAAAAAATTTTTTTTGCGAACAAGCGAAAAGATGTTTTGATGTCGTTACTTTTTGCACTTGTCCAATGCTTCAAAGGTATAAATAGGATGAAAGATTCTTTAGTTTTTGACAATTAACATCAATAAACAAACAAACAAACAAACAAATAGTTACACTTTACACCAACAACAAGCCCCAGTTTATAACAATAAACCAACTCAGCAGTGATGTCTGCAAAACAAAAGGAAAAGGAAGAGATCACTGATTCACAAGGTCTGTCTTTCAATTAACTTAATACTTTTTTTTTTTTTGATACTTTGTATTGTTGTTGTTTTTAAAAAAAATAAAATTAAATAAATTGGTTGATTTAACATTTTTTTTTAAAAAAAATAATAAGGTGAGGAAGGTGAAGAGACCATCAGAAATTCTGAGAATCCCAAAGATGATGAAGAACAAGAAGATGACGATGAAGACCTTAGTACTGAAATAGAACCTGAGAAAGAGGAGAAAGAATGGAACGATGATGACTTGAATCTTAGAAGAGCTGAGTCCACCAAGCGATACTTGATCAAATATATCAATAATTGTACAATTGATAACACGAATGTTTTGAGAGATCTTGGAGCAGCAACCAAAACTTTGTTAGATTTTGATGGACTCTTATTGTATTGTATTGAAGACTCCTTCCTTGATTTTGAATTACATTCTGGACAATTCCTTCATCTCACGTATCTTGTCGAACGATTTTTAAAAGAGCTTCAACTTCGTTTGGTCAATTTCAGCCTTTTTTCGTTCTCTGCTTATGATGGATATTACAAATCGAATCCCTCTCATTTAGTTGCAAAAAGAATGTTAACTAAACATTTGGCAAAGAATTGTGCTCTTGAGATTACTTCAATTAGAACAAGGGAGGATTATGAACAACATTTAATTATAACCAATCCTATTTGTGTTTATCTTTACGATGGATTAAATCATCTTTTTGAGGATGGTAATATTTCCAATACTGAACGAGTCCAAAAGCTTCAACTTGCAACAATATTTACAACCCTTAGCTCTGGTTTTCCTGTTGCCTTTTATCAAGGTTCAAGCTTCACAAGTTCTGGAATCATTTCGCGTGTTGTTGAAATTGGTGTAAGGCTACCATCTCACATGCTCAATGATTTATTTAATGTTGCAGAAGGCGAATTAGTTACCCAAGAAAACTTTGAAGACTTCAAAGTTTTTTTTCAAGAGAATTACTCTCATACTCATCAAGTGATAACAAACTATTTGAACGAAAACCAAAACTCCTTCCCTCAGCTTAATCTCCAGAGACTTACTTTCAATGTTCTTGGATGTCAGTACTTGTTTTCCAAAGAAAGAAATCTCGAAAATTTGGATTCGTTCCTAATTTTTATTCTTTTCAAGAGTTTATTTTTACTGGAAATATTACCCCTCCAAAAACGCCATTTTAAATTGAGTTCAATCCTCAATATAAATAGCCATGACAGTATTGATAGGATTTTAAAAGATTATCACTTCCTATTAGGAAATACTCTAGCTGATGATGAGTTACTTGATAAAATGGAAGAAACAAAATTTAACTCGCTTTTATTTGATCCATTTGATGGGCGTTTATTCTTTAAAGTTTTAGAAACTTACTTGAAACAAGCAAATCAATCCAATGAATTAGAAGGAGTAACCCAGTTTCCTCAAAATATTCAACCCTTATTTTCTTGTTTATGGCAATGCATTACAAATAATTTGTCAAATGATTTTAATTTATGGATGAACTCACCTCTTCTGATTCAAAGATTAATAGACTCACTCCCAACTGCTACACCTCTAGGCAATGACAACAGAGACACACAATTTAGTAACATTTTACTACACAATCAAGTAAAAGTTTTTCCAATTTATGACAAAGGGATTGCAGATTTTTTTCAGAATGAAGAAGGAGCCCTATTCCCAACATACACAGAAGAAGAAGTAAATGATCATTTTAAATCAAGGAAAAGATTCGAAGAGAAGTATCATTGGCATTCTGTAAGACAGATAACAAATCCGCATTTCTCGAAATTAGAAAAATCTAATGTTTGGATGGAACAGAAATTGGCAACATATTTTGCAAAAAAGGCACGGACAATGAATGTCACTTCCAAACTTATTACTTTAGATCAAACAACTACTCCTCATCAGGAGGAAGCACGAAAAAAGAAGAAAGAAAAAAAGAAAAAGCAAGCACTAAAAAAGAAAAAGGAAACACCAATATCTGAGGAAGCACTAAAAAAACAAAAGGAAAAAAAGCAAAAAGAAGCACTAAAACAAATGAAAACTGATATTCTCTCTTGGATTAAATATTCTCCATTATCTCATTACCAGAAATTTCAAGCTTCACCTAAAAATGGAAACAAGAAAACAAAGGGTCGACAAAACGCTGGATCTTCAGCTGAAAATGAAAATGAAATTAAACGGGATTGTATCATCTTAATTGAAACTCTTCATGAGATGTATAAAGTAGAACGCGACAGATTAGATGATTTAGAAGTTGTTGATCTTGAAAGAAAAATCTTACTCTTTTGTCGATATTTGATGACCTTTGAACCAAGTTTTTTAACATCTAAAAAGGTGAAACTTCATGTTTATCATCTTCTTTCTCTACTTGGATTTCAGGAAAGTGCAAGGAAGCTCTATGAAAATGGGAGAGAACCAGAAACAAGAAACCCAATTGTTACAACACCGAGATGTTTAATCGAATTTCAACTCAAACAACTTTCATCAAGTCTTTTTCCTATCGATGATAAAGCAAAAGGATTTGTACCTGAACCCTGGCAAGAAAAACTTTATGAAGTTGTTAATAAGAATAGGTCAGCCTTAGTGATTGCACCCACCTCTGCAGGAAAGACCTTTATATCATTTTATTGTATGGAAAAAATTCTTCGTCAATCTAATGAAGATGTTGTTGTTTATGTTGCTCCGACAAAAGCAATTGGAAATCAAGTTCGTGCAGATATTTATGCTAGATTTACAAAGACGTATCCATTTGATAATGTAAGATTAACTGGTGTGTTTACAAGAGATCTTCGTGTTGATCCATTGGATTGTCAAATTTTAATTACGGTTCCAGAGGCATTTAAAATCTTATTAACTGCTCCAAGTACAATGAAATGGAGAAAGAAAATCAAGTATGTTATCTTTGATGAAATTCATTCCATTTCCTCAAGTGATGGTATTGTTTGGGAACAGCTTTTAATCTCAATTAGATGCCCTTTCTTAGGTTTATCTGCAACAATAGGAAATCCTGATGATTTTGCTGGATGGTTAAAAAAAATATTGACCAAAAAAGGAGAGCAAGATGGAGTAAATTATGAACTCGATGTCATTAGTCATTCAGAAAGATATTCTCATTTGGAATATAATCTTTTACAAGTTCCCAAATTGGATCCCATGACAAAGGATGAAGCGTTAGAATTAATTAAATTGAATAACCAAACTGATTTACTTCCCAAATATTACAAAGAAAGGACGAAAAAACTCTTCAATTATCAACATCCTCTCTCATTTGTGGGTTTTGACTCAATTCAATTGAACAAACTCCCTCCAGATTTTAGAATGAGCCCAAAAGCATGTATTTTATTATATGAAGCAATGATGGAAGTAACTCGTATGAATGATATTTTCCCATCTAGCGCTGTTCTCCAACAAATTAAAAGTGAACTTGAGAATTATTCAATCCAAAAATATTTCGAAACAGAAACCCACGAAAAGATATGGATTACCAAAAGGTGTGCTTTTAGATACGAAAGAGAGATTTTAGAATTTTTGATACGATGTGCATCATCTCCTGAAACGGTCGAGTTTGCACATAATGTGATTCAAAGATTGACTCAATTTAATGATCCAATTGAACCTGTTACAAATTTACGTACACTCCAAAGGAGAATATTTGATATTGCTTGTGCTATGTGTGCAAGCCAAAGGCTCCCTGCTCTTTTCTTTAATTTCAGTCGAAGAATGTGTGAAAATTTGGCAATGTTTCTTTTGCAAGAATTAGAAGAACTTGAAGAACTTGCTGCTGAGACCCGGGAAAAAATGGAAGAGGATAACGAGCTTCGAAAAAAAGATTCTCAAAAAAAAAAAAGAAAAAAAAAAAAAAAAAAAAAAGATGTTAAGGATGATGAACATAAAGATCTTCCCTCATTTCAAAGAATCTATCCGTTCTTTACCTTTATTCCAAGAAAATCAGAACAACCAGAAAAAGACATGGAGGATGTATTTAAAGATCTAGAAAAAGGTGGGATGTCAAGAGATCATATTCTTGTAAGAGCCTTGAGATATGGAATTGGGGTTCATCATGCTGGAATGCCAACGAAGTATAGACAACATGTTGAACAACTTTTTTCTTTAGGTTTTTTTTTTTTTTTTTTTTTTTTTTTTTTTTTTTTTTTTTTTTTTTTTTTTTTTTTTTTTTTTTTTTTCATTTTCAAAATAATAAAATGTTAATAATTAGGTCATCTCCAAGTTGTATTTGCCACTGGAACTTTAGCAATGGGAATTAATATGCCTTGTAAAAGTGTTGTATTTTATGGAGATAGCGTTCATCTCACACCTTTAATGTTTCGTCAAATGTCTGGAAGAGCTGGAAGAAGAGGATTTGATGACAATGGTCAAGTATACTTTTTTGGATTCTCAAACCCAAGGATCAAACAACTCTTTTCATCTTCTCTTCCTCAAATTCTTGGAGATTTTCCCCTCACAATGAGTTTTATCCTTCAACAATTAATCCTTTATAATTCAGAACAATCTGGTCTTCAAGATCATGCTATTATCAAGAAAACCCTTCAAGTTTTTTTTGAGCTTCCATTATTTTCATTTGGAAAAGAATTTGGTTACGAATCCCAACTCTCTAGTTATTTCAAATTTACTCTGGATTTCTTAATGAGAAATAAGTATTTATCATCTCATTGTGAACCTCTCGAGTTCTCTGGTCTCATTTCACATATTCACTATACTGAACCTGCAAATTTTGCCCTCGTCCATATCCTCAAATCTGGATATCTCCATCAAGAGTTAGAAGAGATTCCCAATCAAGAGGATCAAATGATGTTTATTTTAACATTCTTGAGCTATCTCTTTAACCGAATTCAACTCGCCCCTTATCAACTCAAGATGATTCCTCTTTTACACACTCCCCCTTCAAAAATTATCCTCCCACCTCCTTCAGATTTGCTTCTCAAGCACTTAAATGATTACAATCTCAAAGTTTTTGAATCATTTTTCATTTATATTAAAAGTATTTGTTTCCGTCTTGATGAACAACTTGAAGTCCAGCTCCCTTTATCTAGCTTGAAATTTTTAAATATCTCTTCAATTATGGATGATCAAATCCCAGATTGTTTTAAGACCACAATCACTTCTCCCTTTATTTCTCTTTCAGGTCAAAATGATAATTTTGAATTTAAAGCAAAACAAGGTGTGGATACTCAATTAAATGATATTTCTGAAATTACAAGGTTTGATTGTTTTTTTTTTTTTTTTTTTTTTTTTTT
>Ga0209960_1004021_pt1 | contig 11732 bp, 20 predicted proteins | sample ThiBiot_500_plan_2_FD_183947 | JGI IMG/M metagenome (GOLD analysis project Ga0209960, IMG submission 183947) | Wastewater bioreactor microbial communities from Cape Town, South Africa - Thiocy_expt_500_plan (SPAdes) | ecosystem: Engineered > Bioreactor > Thiocyanate-remediating >... | reverse complement strand
ATAACCCACCAGCAATGCAAAATGAATGAAAGAAATTGAATAAATGAAAAAATAAGCATAAAATGAAGAGTGGGTGAGGATAAGAGTTTTGTTTATTATTATTACCCACTGGGTAGTCATAACAAACCAAATTACCCACTGGGTAATCATAATAAACAAAACTACCCAGTGGGTGAGGGTAGTGGGTCCCCAAAACAACAAACAATAAAAAAATCATGGCGGATCTTTGAAGAATAGTTTTTTTTTTTTTTCTAATTCCAAAAGAAGAAGAAGTGGAAACAAAGCCTATTAAATTTTCTTTCTTTTTTTTTCCTCAATGTTCAGAGAAAGACATCTGAAGAAGAAAATAGAAAAATGGAACAAGAAAAAAGGGAAATTAAAGCAGAAAAAAAGGAGTTGGAAGAAGGAAAGAAGGAATTAGAAGAAGGAAAGAGGGAGTTAGAAGAAAGAAAGAGGGAATTAGAAGAAAGTATATTTTTTTTATGAACCTCTTTTTTTTCTTTTTTTTTTTCAAATTTAAATAAATCAAAGGAATACAAAACAAAGCAATTGAATGTGTTCCACTCGATAATTGGAATGACATTATTTGGTTGAGTCAGGGACCAAATTCAGAATTTCTAGTTGAAATTGATCCTGATGAAATTCCAGACAAAATTAAAGATCAACTCAAAGAATCGATGGACAAATTTTCAAAATCAGAAATATGTTTAAAATTTCAAACAACTCCTTCAAATATTGTCTTCAAATTGGATTTTCAAACAAGAAAAAAAGCAGAGAAAGTATACAGCCAAATTATTGAACTTCTCGAATCTTGAATCTTAACGTATTTTGGATTTGATTTTTATTGAAATAGAAATTGTTGGATATAAAATTGTTAGATATGTATGAAATTTTTTTTTTTTCTCAAATTTCTCAGTTGATTGTTTTATGTATCCAAATTGTTTTCAAGTATAATAAAGAAAAGAAAAAAACAACTTTAAAAGATTTACACTTTGTTTTGAAGTTGTTGATTTAATTAATCTGAAAACTCAGATTATCAATTGATTTGATTTGATTCCTTTTGGATAATAAATAACTTTCAAAATGATAATTAATTGCGAATAACAACCTTTAAAGGAGAAAAAAAACATCAAGTTGTGCAAAGGACTTCGCACTCTTTTTTCTCGGATTGTGCAAAATAAATAATTTATTGAACCTTTTTTTTCTCAAAATTGTTTACTATCATTTGATTCCTTTTTGCAATCACTTTTAAAGAAAATCTCGAAATTATATATTGTACAATTAATTGTAATAAAGGAGAAAATGGACTTCACACTTTTTTCTTTGGGAGTTGGTTTTGAAGAAAATCAGACAAAAAGGCAATTCCAAGAAAGGGAAAAGGAAAAAAACAAAAAAAAACAAAAAAATCAATTATTTTCTTTATTTTTCTCTTCAATTCTCTTCTCTTCTCACTTATAAAACCGTCCATTATCTCCCAATTATCTCTAATTATCACCTTATTATCACCTCAATTTCATTATTGTAACATGTTTTTTCAAATTGAAATTCAATTGATATTTTTGTGTGTGTGTGTGAAAAAAAATGATTGGTTTTTGATTTTTGATTTTTTTTTAATTATTTTATTTGGAAAGTGAGACTATTGTTTTGTCCCATTAACTAAAACTATATAATAGCTATTATAACTATGATCAATTATTATAACACGACTTGATCAACATTATTATACAATGATTAGAATTGTTATAATTGTTTGGAATAAATTGTTAAATTTGAGTTAATAATTGACCCAAGTTTTGTTTTCAAAAAAAAAAAAAAATTGAAAATTAAAGAAAATAATATTAAATCTTTTTTTTTTTTCTTCCTATAATTATAGTCAGAAAGTTCTAAAAAGCTCAATTGTTGAACTCAAAGAAAGAAGGATGGAAACAAATCAACCAATGGAAACAGAAGAAAATATTGTAGTTTTAAAACCAGCTTCATATTATATAGTAACTTTTTTTTTTTTTTGCCTTTTCTCCAAAACAAATAATAAACAACAATTAATAAAATTAATAAATAATATACAGCACGATAATACATGTTATACAGGATTCTTACATAAACAAGGAGGTCGTGTTCGAAATTGGAAAAGAAGATTCTTTGTCCTTGATAAACAGGAGAGAACTCTAAAATATTATAAAAATTTAGACGTATTTATTATTATTATTATTATTGTTATCATTTTTTGAAGAATTTTAAGAAAATTAAATAAATTAAATAATAATAATAAAAAGGATATTGAACCAAAAGGTTCAGTTCCATTAACAGGATATACTGTATTAGGTGCAGATGAACAAACAAATAAAACTTTTTCATTTATGATTTGTAAACAAGGAGCCAGGTGAGATAATAAAATTCATTTTTTTTTCTTCTTTCAATTTTATGATAAATGATTTATTTAGAACATATTTTATGGTTTCAGAAGATGCCGTTGCTAAACGGAATTGGATTAATGAGTTAACTGAAGTTCTTCGTGAAGGTGATTTTTTTTTTTTGATTATTTATTATTTTATTCAATTTTTTATGAAATGAAAAAATAAATAACAAATAACAAATAACAAAATCAGCCAACAAACTCCCTGTTCTAGATACAGTTTATACTAATGATCCTATGGATTTCCAACCTAAGAAGCAATCAATCGTATGTGAAAAAACTATCCTTCTTGAGGAAACCCCTCGTCAATCGATTCTAGATCCACATGAAACACTTGTTCAGGGTATCTTTATTTTAAATCCTCTCTTATATTGTGAGTTTACTAAATCTTTATATACTTCAAGGTGTTTTTCAAGATCCAAATGAAACATTGATTGAAAAACCATCGGGATCAAGATATGTTAGGGTATTTTTTTTTTTGAATTTATTTTTCTTCTTTCCCTTTCCTTCCCACTTTAACTAATATTTGATTCAAATAAATAAATAAATAGGATTCATCAACAGATGCTTCTCTTCTTGATAAAGCTCCAACATCAATCACATTACAAAGTGACAACCCCTTTTTTCCAACAATCAAGAAAGTGCTGACAAAAACTGTTAAACTGGGACGAAAAACTCCAGAATCTGATGTCAATAATGCAAATTTCATTTATTACGATTCTATTATGATTTCACGGAATCATTGTGAAATTTGGTCCACACGAGATATTGAACAAAATAAGAATATGGTTATTATTTTATTTTATTTTATTTTATTTATGTATTTATTTATATCAAATTAAATGAAATCTTCTTTTTTTTTTTTGAAAGGTTTTTATTCGAGATATTAAATCAAGTGGTGGAACATATATAAATGGAACAAGATTAAGCCAATCAGGAGAAGAGTCAGCACCTTGGCCTCTAAAATCTGGTGACGAAGTTCAACTTGGAGTTGATCGTCAGAAAGGAACAGAAGAAAATTCAAAAGCTGTAGTACTTAAAATCTTTCTCCATCATCCAACAGCTGATCGTCAATCTGGTGGTTCATAAAAAAAAGAAAAAAAAAGAAAAGAAAAAGGTAAACATTTCATATTTACTTTCCTGTTCGAAATTACTAATAATTCTCTTTCATTCTTTTTTTTTTTTGATGTCCATGTAGTACCTTTCAATCGGAATCCTTTTTTTTTGTTAAGTGTAATATAAATTAGAAATTAAAATTGTCTTTTCATGATATCGTGCTTTTATTTAAACTATCAGTTTCTCTTTTTACAACACCCAATAAAGTTTGAGAACTTTCTAAGATCTATTAAAAATAAGGAAAATAAAAATCTCAGAAATATAATGTTTTTTGAAAAAAAAATATATAAAGTAGATGAAATCTAAATATTACTTTTGCAAATGCACCTTCTGTATCTTCTATCGTTTTATCATATTTCATTTTCATTGCATTTTTATTTTCCAAACTCTTTTCTAATACTTCAAGTTTTTCTTTGAGTGCTTTAATCTTGTCTTCAACCTCTCTCTTTTGTCCTTCCTCTTGTTCAATAACTGCTGAAAGATCACTTCTTTTGACTCTTAAATCTTCAATGTCTATTTTATTTTTATTGGATTGTATTGATATTTCTGTTCTAATTATTATAATAATGAACTTTTTTGTTATTGGAATAAGGAAACAAAAAAGATCAAAGGTCAATATTGAGAAAGTCAAAGATCTTTGGCTTTAAATGTTTAAAATGACAAATAAAAATGACAGTAGGAAAAGAAAGTAATACATTTAACAAGTTCATTATTATAATTTTGTAGTCGAGCTCCTTGTTGAGACATGGGTGCTTTTATAAACAGAGAAGGTATAGATCGGTTTGGGTTGAGGAGAACAGGAACCTTTTTTTTTTTTTTTTTTTTTTTTTTCTGAAAATTTAATGAACTCCTGTCCATCTTCATTGTTATAATGATTGTAACATGAAGATGATTTCAAAATGAAACTGAAGCATCTAATCACTTGAAATTGAAATCACAATCTATAGATTAATTTCTTTCTTCGAAAGTTCAAACTTGAAGAAAAATGAAAGAATCATTGAGGACAGAAAAGAACTTTTTGAATCAATTTTGGAAATTAGAAATCAACAATATCAGAAATCAGAAAGAAGAATTTGAAAGTGAAATTTTGAGGTTTTGTTCTATTAATATTTACAATTCGATAAGGTGGATAAGTTTGTGATTCATAAACAACTAATTCATCAGTTCTCCACTCCTCGATTTTTTCTTCTATTGTGTTGTGGTTTCTGTTTCTTCCTTTTTTCTTCCAAGTTCTTGCATTAAACGTTTAATTGCAAAAAGATAAAGCTCATCAGCATTTGGTGGAAGATTACAACTAGCAAAACATTGCATTTTTGTCTTTCGTGCTTTGGTATTTTTTGAAAGAAAAAAGATGTTGCATTAACAAATTTCCATTTCAATAAAGAAAGAAAGAATACCAATCATTGTTGCAAGTTGATCACTAGGATCATCAACTCTTTGAGAAATTAATTGACTGGAAAGTGGGATATCAGACTATTTAATTTAGTTTTATAGAGAAAGAAAAGAGAGGTTGAAAAATGAATAAATAATAAATTATACTTGATTTACAGGCATTGCAACTGATAAATTTTGGAGAACAGGTTGCATTGATATCCATACAAACAAGCTTTCTTTTAAATACAAAATTTGAAAATATATAGTATCCTAATTCAAAAAAAAAAAAGATTCAATATTAAATGGTTAGCCAAAGAACTTTGAATAATTGAAGAAGTAGAGAATTGATGATTGACTTTAGAATCATGATTTTCAATTATTCAGATTCTTCTTTCATTTATTGATTCGAATTCGATTAATTCGGTCCCATAATGCTGAGAACTGATTTCATAACAAAGAATGAAAGTAAAGTAAAGTAAATTGAAGATTGTGATCTTTAAATAAGAATGAGAATTGAAGTTGGGTATAAAGGTAAGAAACGCTTACATCAAGAAATTGTTCAGAGAAGTTCCTGACTTCCATTTTTTTTTTTTTTTTTTTTTTTTTTTTTGGAGGATCACTTCACCACTTTTTCAATAAATAATAATTATTCAAATGGTGGAAAAGTGATTTTTCATTTTTTCATTTTTATTTACAAGTTGATTCTTTAACTCGAACTCATTATGATTGCTTGAATTCGAACTAATATAATTGCTTGATTCTTTAATTCATCAATTCAATAAAAAAAAAAAAATTTAGAAGAAATGGATGAAGAGGAATCTAAATTAAATTCAAATACGACAACTATTCAAGATGAGAATGAAAAACAGAATGATGAGAGATCTTCGCCTTCAACATCAAAAGAACCTGAAGACACAGAAGAGACACCATTGATTAAGAAAGAAGAGGGTGAAGGAGGTGAAGAAGAGAAAAAGAAACCAAAGAGTAGATTTAGAAGAAAGAAGAGAAATCAACAACAACAACAGACTGATGGGAATGGAGAAGGAGATGGAGAGGGACAACCCAGACGTGAGACTGAGGAAGATCTTGAAGATGCTGAATTGACTCCAGAAGATATGAAATTTTTTACAAAACAAGTTGTATTATTAATTGGAGCAATATCGATAACGTTTTTATTGACAATATGGTGGGGAAGAGAGATCTTTTATGAATCAGAAGTATCATCTGGATTTGGGTTTGATTTTGATATTCTACTCTTTTGATTAGTACACATCAAACTATGAAATTGAATTATTAAATATTTTTTTATTTATTTAGTGGAATCTTATTTTATACAGAAGATGTAGATGATTCACTTGGAACAAAAATTGGAGGAGCTTTGTTAAATGCTCTCATTATTTTAGGTTTTATATTGGTTGCAACAGTTCTCTTTGTGATTTTATTTTACTTTAATTGTATGAAGGTATGATTTATTGAATTATCATTATTATTGATTTTAAATGTTTTTTTTTCTTTATTTAACAAAAAAAAAAAGATTATTTTTGGATGGCTATTGTTAAGTACAATAATGATTCTTTCAGTATTGGGTGGAACAATTTTTTAGTAATTTCTTGATCTTTTTTTTTTTTTTAAAAAAAAACAGAATCTCATTAAAATATGAATAGTTTCTTAATCCAAGATTACAATTGGTCTTTCGATTGGCTAATATTTGCTCTTATTTTGTATAATTTTTCGATTGTTGGATTAGTTTCTGTATTTTGGACAGCTCCTTTATTAATTCAACAAGGTTACCTAATTATCATTTCAGCACTGCTTGTAATTTTTCTTTTCTTTTTTTTAAAAAAAAATTCTTTTCTTATTTGTTATTCACAACAAGGCTACCAATTTCTTGCAACTTCCAGAATGGACATCTTGGGCTCTCTTAGCAATCATTGCAATTTATGGTTGATTGATTATTATTTTCTTTAAAGTATACTTATTGAATTCCTTTTTATATAGATCTTTTGGCTGTTCTCTGTCCTGGTGGTCCTCTTAAAATTCTTGTTAATTTATCTCAAGAACGTAATCAACAAATTCCTGCCCTCTTATATACAGGTAATTATTTATTTTATTTTTCGTTTTGGAAAAATAAATAAATGAAATCAACTTCAAAAAATAATTCAAGCTGGAATGGCTGATATTGATAGACCATCTCCAACAATTGGAGGTTATGTCCCAATTCCAGATTCTGACCTTGAAAAGAATATTAACTCAACTCCCGAGGATCCAATTCAATTAGAATCAACAAATTCAGAAAATCCAACTACTGAAGAACAACCAACACAACAACCACCAGCACAAAGACCAGCAGCTATTCCACATGATGATGGTTTCAATTTTCTTTTTTATTTCTTTTGTATTTCTTTTTGTATTTTTTTTTTTTTTACTTTCTAAATTTCTTACCCAACTTAAAATAAAATAGAACCAAGTGGAGTGATGCTTGGTCTTGGAGATTTTATATTTTATAGTGTGTTAGTTGGTCGAGCAGCATTATATGATTGGAATACAGTTATTACTTGTTCAGTGGCATGTATTATGGGATTATGTTTAACATTACTTTTACTTGTGTTATATCAAAGGGCACTTCCAGCTTTGCCTATCTCCATTGCACTTGGAATCATTTTTTACCTCTTAACTTCAATCTTACTATCCCCATTTTCAGAATCCCTTGCAACAAAGCAAGTCTTTGTTTAAATTGTAATTAAATAAATGAATAACTAAATAAATAGAAATAGCGTTCTCAAGTTTCTTATGATTCTTTTGAAAAAAAAAAAAAAAAAAAAAAAAAGTAAAGAGACAAAAAGAGGAAATAACAATCAATGTTCAATATTTAATAGCAATAAAAAATTGTTTTTTTTTAAAAAAAAAGTCTATCATTTTTAGTCAATATCCATATCTTCTTTCTTTTCAGTTACTTCCTCAATTTTAATTTCGTCAGTTGCTTCAGCTTCTTTTGGGGCTTCAGTTTCCTTTGGAGCTTCAGTAGTTTCTTCTTTTGGCTTAGGGGGTTCTTCCTTAGGTTTTGGTTTAGCTTTATTCATAATTGGATTGCAAACTCCATTTAATGCCTATTTTTTTGTTATTGTTTTTAGAATCAATATAAAAAATAAAATAAATAAAATAAAATAAATAATTACTGGAATAGCAGCCCTAATTTGAGAGACACGAATCTTAGGGTCTTGATCTTTTGCAAGTTTAGATTGTTCTTCAATTGCTTCATTAATCCATTTTTCTTTTTTATCACATTCTTCAGTAACTTTAGCTCTTTCAGCTGCATCAATATGTTCATATTTTGGATCTTGTGATGAAACAAAGCTTCTAAAGCCTTCAATTGCTTTTTTCAATTCATTAACAGCAATAGGTCTTTCTTCTGCTTCTTTATATCTCATTTCAATTGGATTTCCAATTTTCTAATTTTAGGGAGAAAAAAAAAATGAGAAATGAAAATAAATAAATAAATAAATAAAGAAATAAAGAAATAAAGAAATAAAAATAAAAATAAAGAAATAAAAAGTCATACTTGTAATTCTTCGAGTTTGCTAATGAAAACACTCTTCATTGCAGATTCTCCTTCATCATAAAGCCAAGATTCCATTGCTGAAAGTTGTTCCATAAAACTTTCTCTAATTTTTTCTGAAACAAATTCTCTTCTAGAGTTTTCACATTTTTCTCTCATTTCATAAATATAAGATTCAAGGTTATTTTTCTTCTCGAGTGTCTCAAAGATAAGTTTATCATTTGAAACCATTTCTCCTTCCATTTCAGTGTACTTATTCAAAATTTCTGAGCTCAATTTGGAGATTTCAGAATGAACTGAAAGGTTCTTGCGGATTTTCTTCTTCTTGATTTGAGGTTCCTCCATTTTTACATCACCTTGTGTATCTTTAGATTCTTCAGGTTGTTCAGTTTTTTCTTTAGCTTCTTCAGTTTGCATTGATTCATCAACATTTTCAGTTGATTTTTCTTCTGCTGGAGCTTCATCTTTTTTCTTTTCATCTGTTTCCATTGGAGAAGCTGGAACTTCTTCAATAATTTCTTCAACCATTTCGGCACTCTCAACAGAGATGATACCACTATCATTAAGTCTGATTTTAACTTTGACATCAGATGGTTTTCCATCACTTTTTGGTTTGACATCATTAATTGTCCAACGTCCTAAATTAAAAGAAGAGAGGTAAGGTAAAGAAATAAATAAATAAATAAATAAATAATAAAAAGAAAAAGAACCAATCAAAGATGAGGTTCCATTTGGCAAAGGAGGTCCATCATTAGTATATTCAGCTCTAATTTCAAATGGAGCAGAGCGAGTGAAAGTTGCACCTTTTAATGAAGGGATAGGATGATCTGGCTTGAATAAGTTTAATTCACAATTACTGCTTCCTTCAACAGGATCCCAAAGAAGTTTAATTCCATAAGGAGTAACATCTTTAATAACGTAATCACGAACTTTAAATAATGGACTAATCATAGCACACTATTTAATTAAAAAAATCATAATTAGTGATTAAGAAAAGAATGAAAAGTAGAGGAAAAACAATACTTGAAGTGAACACCCACGAGCAATGGCTTCATCTAAGTTAAGAGTTTTACTAATAATTTCTGGTTTATCAAAAAATGAAATAAGTCGTTGCTATTAAGTTGAAAAGAAGAAAGTTAGTCAAAATTTGATGGAAAAAAAAAAAAAAAAGGTAAAAAAGGGGAAAAAAATCAACTTGAATGGCAGGAATACGAGTTGATCCTCCAATAATTTCAACAAAGTGAATATCTTCTTTTTTAAGATCAGCTTCATGAAGAGCAATTCTAAGAGGAGAGGTAATTCTTTCAAGAACATGGGCTGTAATTGTTTCAAATTCTTCTCTTGTAATAAGGAAGTTAATATCAAGAGTATCTGTTAAACATTCAATTTGGAGATTTGCTGATAAGTTTGCACTTAAAACGTGTTTTAATTTTTCAATGGCAACTCTCAATCTGAGAATGGTTTTTGGATTTCCTGAAATATCAGTTTTATGTTTTTCCTATTTTTTTAAATAGCAATTAACAATTGATTTTTTTTTCTTTTCAATAATTCTGTACCTTAATTTTATCAACGAAATGGGAAACAAGAATATCATCGAAGACTCTTCCTCCAATATAACGATCAAAATTGGTTGATTTAATTTCAGCTTTCTCTTTAGTGAAAGATGAAACGGAGACAGTCATTGCTGAATGTCCAATATCAATAAAAACTACATTTCTGGGTTCTTTTTCATGAAGTTCTGGTGTTCTTGTAATTCCATAGACAAGAGCAGCTTTTTTAAAAATTAATTAATAATTAAATTTGAATTTTTTTTTTTAAATAAAAAAATAAATCAAACAAAAACAGAAAAAAAAATACCTGCTGTTGGTTCATTCATTAATCTAAGACAATTGATGTTAGCAATTTCAGCAGCATTTAATAAAGCTTGACGTTGACGATCTGTATAATAAGCAGGAACCTATTCAAAAAGAAAAAGAAAAAGGAAAAATTAATAAATTAATAATCATAATAAAAAAATGAATTGATGAAATTAAATCATACTGAAATAACGCATCCTGAAAGAGGATTTTGTAAAAAGTTTTCAGCAGTGTGTTTTAATTGTGTTAAATACATTGCGGTCAATTGAGTTGTATCGAAAACTTGTTGTTCACCACGATACATAACCTATACAAAAAAATTTTAATTTTTTTAGTTAGAAAAAAAAAAGGAATAAGAAAAAAAAAAGGTTTACTTTAGCAGCTGTTGTTCCATCATCAGAAGCAACTAAATTATAGAAAAGATATTTCATTTCAGAATCTTGGACATCAGCTTCTTCAAATTTTCTTCCAATAAGTCTTTTAAGAGAAGTAACAGTGTTTTTGCAATTCATAATTTCTTGAGTTTTTGCTCCTTCTCCCAAAAATCTTTGATCTCCATTGAATGAAACCATGGATCTAATTTGTTTAGTAAGTTAATAGAAAAGTTTAATAGTGACAAACAATTACAATTAGTAGGAAAAAAAAAAGAAAAAGAAAAAAAAAAGAGGAAAATTACGGAGTAAAACGATTTGAAACTTCATTGGTAATAATGTCGATACCTCTATTACGGGCAACGGCAATTACTGATTTATAATTTCCTAAATCAATACCAAGGACTGACATTCTTGATTTCTAATTTTTTTTTTTTCAAATAAGTGAAAAATGTCAATAAATTGAAATAAAGAAAGAAAAAAGAAGTAAAATTAATTCAAATTCAAATTTAAATTTAAACAAAAATAAAGAAAATAGAGTTGAATTTAAATATAAATAGAATGAGTTATAAAATAAAATAAGCTATTAAATGTAAAAAAAAATTCAATTAGAAGTTTTTTTAAAAAATAAAATAATCACAAAATAAAATAAAAATAAAATAAAGTAAATTCGAACTTCAGATTCTTCTAAAAGAGGAGATTGAAATTTTGGTTTTTGTTGTTCAACTTCTAATCCTTTTGGACGATAATATCTTTTATATATAACTAAAGCGAGAGATCCTAATGTAATAAGAACTAACACTCCAATAAGATAAAAGTGATTCGCCTCAATGTTGAAAAAAACTCTACACAAAAAAAAAAAATTATCATTAATTATAATGTTATTAAGGTGAAATTTGATGAACTTTTCGAATTTGAGGTCAATTTTAATGAGTTTAGTATTGAGAATTCAAAGGTTTAAAGAGGTTTAAAGAATGGAATTTTGAATAAATCAAAAAATTTTTTTAAAAAAAAAAAAACAAAGAGGAAAAAAAAAAAAAAAAAAA
>Ga0209960_1004020_pt1 | contig 11732 bp, 9 predicted proteins | sample ThiBiot_500_plan_2_FD_183947 | JGI IMG/M metagenome (GOLD analysis project Ga0209960, IMG submission 183947) | Wastewater bioreactor microbial communities from Cape Town, South Africa - Thiocy_expt_500_plan (SPAdes) | ecosystem: Engineered > Bioreactor > Thiocyanate-remediating >... | reverse complement strand
TTTTTGTTTTATAATAATTGGATTTCTTTTACAAAATCTTCTATCATCTCATCAGAAATTGCCCAAGAAGTGATCAATCGGATTGCAGAATTTTCTTGATCCATCTTTTTCCAAACATAAAAATCAAAATTTTCTGATAATTTTTCGATTTGAGAATTGGTTAAGATTGGAAAAATCTGATTGGTGAATGTATCGGATAAAAATTGGAAACCTTTGTTCTGAAAAGCAGATTTGATTTTCATCGCCTGAACGTTGGAATGTTTTGCCAAATCGAAATACAAATCATTTTTCATCAATTCCAAAAACTGAATGCCCAACAATCTGCCTTTCGCCAACATCGCTCCTTTTTGCTTGATATGGAATCCGAATTCTTCTCCCAGTTTGTCATTGGTAATGACAATCGCTTCGCCCAATAGAGCACCATTTTTTGTTCCACCTAGATAGAAAACATCTGTCAGCTTAGCAATATCTTCCAATGTCAAATCATTGATATCGGAAGTTAAAGCTTGTCCCAATCTTGCGCCATCCATGAAAAGATACAAATCATTGGCTTTGCAAAATGCTGATAATTCTTGCAATTCTTTCTTGGTGTAGATCGTCCCAACCTCCGTAGAATTCGAAATGTAAACTAATTTTTGCTTGACTTGATGAGGCTTATTCGTATGCGTATCCAAAACCAATTGGATGTGCTCTGGCTTTAGTTTTCCATCTTCTGTAACAAGCCCGTGAACTTTGTGTCCGGTTGCTTCAATTGCGCCTGTTTCGTTGGTAAAAATATGACCTGTTTCCGCAGAAACAACACTCTCGTGGGGACGAAGAACCGAAGAAATGATTAATAGATTAGCTTGCGTTCCACCACTCACAAAATGAATATCTGCGTTTGGATAATTCATTTTTTGCTTGATTAATGCTCTGGCTTCTGCAGAATAATCATCGTAACCGTAACCATTTTGCTGAACGAGGTTAGTTTTGATTAATGCTTCTAATATATTAGGATGGCAACCTTCCGAATAATCATTTTTAAAGGAATATTTCTTCATTATTTCTTCTTCTTTTATAGATATCAAAGGTATTGATTTATCAATTAAAATTAAATTGTTAGAATAAAATATAATCCCTTCTAACTTTTTCTTATCTTTGAAATATGAATTCTTTGACAGAAGAAAATTATCTGAAAGCGCTTTATCATCTTGTGAATGAGAATGATGAAGTTTCTGTGAATGATCTGAGCCGACAGCTTAACATCAAAATGCCGTCTGTGAATAGTATGATTAAAAAGTTTGCGGACAAAAACTGGGTAAAATATGAATCATACAAACCTATCAGATTGACGGAATCCGGGAAAAAAGAGGCTTCGCTCATTGTAAGAAAACACAGGTTGACAGAAATGTTCCTGGTAGAAAAAATGGGATTTGGCTGGGAGAATGTTCACGAAATTGCTGAACAATTGGAACACATCCATTCGGAACTATTTTTTGATAAAATGGACGAAATCCTGAATTATCCAAAAGTGGATCCTCACGGTGAACCAATCCCTGACAAAGACGGTAATGTAATACAGCCCGATTTGAAAAAATTGAGCAAGTGTAAAGAAAACGAAACAGTAGAATTAGCCTCCGTAACGACTTCTTCTGAAGAATTTCTTAACTTCCTTAATAAAAGAAATCTAAGTCTTGGAACAGAAATCAAGGTTTTGCAAAGGGAAGAATTTGACCAGTCCATGAAGGTTTTTTACAATAATCAGGAAGAGAATTTCAGCAAAACGGTTTGTGACAGATTGCTGGTGAAATAAAAAAGAGACTTAAAATTTAAGTCTCTTTTTTTATGCTTAGTTGAACATATCTTTTACTTTTTCGAAGAATGTCTTTTCCTTTCCGGTTGGTTCGGCATTCATATCGCCGCTTTCCAGCTGACTTTGAAAGAATTCTTTTTGTTCTTTTGTCAGTTTTTGTGGTGTCCATACGTTGATATGAACAAACATATCGCCTTTTCCGCCGTAACCTTCAATATTAGGAAGCCCTTTTCCAGCCAATCTAAGGATTTTACCGGACTGTGTCCCTTCATCTACTTTGATTTTCACTTTTCCACCAACCACATTGATTTCTTTCGAAGTGCCCAAAGCAGCCTCCGCAAACGAAATATATAACTCCTGATGAAGGTTGTCACCTTCTCTTTTGATGAGTTTATCCACCTCTTCCTCTACTACAACCAAAAGATCACCGGGAGTTCCTCCAAGCGGCGCATCGTTTCCTTTTCCTCTCACATTCAGTTGGATGCCGTCTCTTGCCCCAGCAGGAATATTGATGGTGATTTCTTCCTCTTCTTTGATAAGGCCTTGTGCATTAGCTCCGGAAGGAATCTTGTCAGCCACTTTTCCAACACCCTGACAAGTGCCACAAGTGGTTTGTGTTTGCATTTGTCCGAACATCGTGTTCATTACTTTTACCTGAACACCGCTTCCCTGGCAAGTAGGACAGGTTTTAGAAGTAACACCTGCAGCCAATTTCATCTTTTTAACTTTAACGGTTTTCTGTGTCCCGTTAATCATCTCTTCAAGATTCAGCTTGATACGGATTCTCAGGTTGGAGCCGCGAGATTGCTGTTGTCTTTGACCACCGCCAAAGCCTCCACCAAAATGTCCACCAAAGATATCGCCGAACTGGCTAAAAATATCCTCCATATTCATTCCGCCACCAAAACCACCAAAGCCGCCGCCTGCTGCACCGCCCATTCCGGCATGTCCAAACTGGTCATACCTTGCCCTTTTGTTGTCATCGCTCAGTACTTCATAAGCCTCGGCCGCTTCTTTGAATTTTTCTTCTGCATCTTTATCACCTGGGTTTTTGTCCGGGTGATATTTGATTGCCATTTTTCTGTAGGCTTTCTTGATTTCCTCCGTACTGGCCGATTTGGATATTTCTAAAACTTCGTAATAATCTCGCTTACTCATAATTGATGATTGATATATGTTGATTGGCCCGCAATCTATTATCTAATACATTTTTTTTCTAAATTCTTAAATTAATTACCCGTTACAACTTTAGCAAATCTGATAACTTTGTCGTGCAACTGATAACCTGTTTCTATAACATCAACGATTTTGCCTTTCAATTCAGGGCTTGGGGCTGGGATTTGCGTAATAGCTTCGTGAAAATCTACATTAAAATCGTCACCTGGATTCACTTCGATTGGCTTAAGACCTTTCTCAATCAATTTGTTTCTGAATTTCTGATAGATAAGTTCAACACCTTTAAGATCTGCTTCATTGCCATTTTTAGCAATTTCCTTCAAAGCTCTTTCGAAATCATCTAACACACCCAGCATAGACGTCATCAAATCTTTTGAAGCATACAGATAGAACTCGTTCTTTTCTTTAAGAGTTCTTTTTTTATAATTTTCGAACTCTGCATACAAACGGATATATCTGTCTTTTTCTTCTGCCAAAAGTTCTTCTGCAGACTGCTGTTGTGACACATTTTCCTGATTATCCTGTTCAGATGATTCAGTATTCTGCATGTTTGCATCCAGGTTTTCCTCGTGTATATCTTTGTTTTCTTCCATTATCGATTAATTTATAGGAACTGTTTTTCAATTCCTTTGCCAATTCGGATTTTTTGACAATTAGGCAGAATTTCATCGGAAAAGTTTTTATTTAAATGATAAATGAGACTTTATTCTACAGGCAAAAGTTCATAGAAATAAGATACAATATCATTTCTTTCTCTCTATAATGGAATTGCGGAATTTAATATCATCCAAAACCCAATTCAGGATTTTATCTTCAGAATCTGATAAATTCCCGAATTCCGGATCCACTGAAAAGTTTGGAATCACGCCCCTGCTTTGATTTTCGAATTCAATATTAGGACGAATTAAAAAGAGGCCTATTGGCAGAGACAATTTAGAATGAGGTAAAGTCACTGTATTGTTAACACCTGCAACGGTTCCGTCATTAGCTCCGCCTGTCTCTTCCCCCACAATTACCGCTCTTTTTTCATATTTTAGTTTTGCTGATATAATGGATGAAGCGGAAAAACTGGCACCATTAATCAAGACATAAATCTTACCTTTAAAAGCATTAGACCTGGGTTTTGTGGAACGAGAAGCAAACTCCCGGAAATAATAGTGATCTTCTTTTTTGGATGATAAGAGGTAATTGCCTGCCAAAAAGAACGGATAACCAAAAGCACTAAAAACTGAAGAAAAAACAGTCTGACCACGGAAATAATTCTGATACATCCCGGAAGTTCTGGAAGTCATTTCCGGAGGCTTTATCAATGTAAATTCTTTATTTGTAAGGTAAGAATACAGCGTATTGATCTCTGAAAGTGAACCGCCCAGATTATCCCTGATATCCAGAATCAAATACTTTGATTTTGCGTGATTAATTTTTTCAAAAGTTTCTTTATAAAACTTTTTTGCCAGAGTTGCAGAGAATGTTTTCACTTTTATATATGCCACACTGCTGTCCGGACTCATGAACTTAAAGCTTCTGTTATAAGTTTTGGAATTAGCATCATAATCCTGAACTTTTTGCAGTGTCGTTATTTTTGGCTGTACCCTATCTACAATAACTTCTTTTTCGGTTTTTTTCTGTCTTTTAATAGAAACATTTTCAAGCTTGTTATTGTATCGGGTTACTAATTTTGCACTATCCAGATAGCCGTTTTCCAATGTATAATAATTGAAAAACGAGAGATTCATAAAATATTTTTGAAAAGTCTGGTTCTTTCCATCGGAACTGTAAAGTTTCCTGTATTTTTTTATTAAATCAGAGACATTTTCATTATTGATTTTGATAATCTCCGTTCCCTTTTTGATTTGGCCAACATCTTCTTTATTTTCTACCACAAACATCTTATCATCCAGAATCCTGTAATCCAACAAAGCAAAAAGAGGCTTCTTTGTTTTGAATGCTTTTTGTTCAGCTTTGGTATATTGCCTTGGAATTGCCCTCAATCTCAAATGACCTTCGTTCACACTTGCAATGACGGGTGATAATTGGAAATAGAACTCGTTAGGCGTCAAAGGTTTTGACAAACTGTTTTTGAGGCTGTCAAACTTGTAATCCAGTTCTTCTTTTGTAATGTACCAATAGAGATTTGGATGAAAGCGTTGCAATTTGCTATAAGCAAAATCGACATCTGCTTTCAGTTGTGAAACAGAAATTTTCTTTTCAAGGAAAAGATTGTTTTTCTTAACGGATTGGCAAGAAAAAATGATGCTTAATACAAAAAGAATAACCGTTCTCTTCATCTGAGATAAAAGTATGATTTTTACATCAGAAAATCAGTATTGTAAGGAAATTTAACATATTCTAACATAGATGTGGTTTTGATTTTGTTACTGAATCACAAATTAAAAAAGACATGAAAAACATAATCATTGCAGCATCTGTATTTCTGGTTTCCCAGTTTTCATTTGCACAGACAAAAGATGTAGCAGCCTTCACTTCGCTTAAAGTGTTTGACAAAATACCTGTAGAATTAGTTTCATCTACTTCTTATAAAGCTGAATTAAGTGGGACTAAAGCAGATGATGTCGAATTGGTAAATTCCGGTAACGAGCTAAGAGTTAGAATGAAACCTACAAAATTATTGCAAGGTGATGATGTCAAAGTAGTTATTTATTATAAGGACATCAATCAGATCCAGGCAAGCCAAGGTGCAAGAATAAGTTCAAATGATACCGTAAAATTTTCCAAACTGGAAGTAACATCAAATGAAGGTTCTCAAATTGACCTCAATATCAATGCTAAAGTCTTGGAAGGAAAAGTGAATACCGGAGGATTATTGAAACTTTCCGGTGGTGCGGAATCTCAAACCGTAGTCGTGAATACCGGCGGACAATATGAAGGACAAAACCTAAAAACAGAAATTACCAAAATTACTACCAATGCAGGAGGAAACGCTTCTGTGAACGCAACGGTTTCTGTAGATGCAACGACCAGAGCCGGCGGCGTAATAGATGTTTATGGAAATCCGAAAACCAGAAATGATAAAAAAGTAGTCGGAGGCAAAATCAACTACCATTAACAGTTTGATCTGTCTTATAAAAGTAAAACTCCCGAATCGCGGGAGTTTTTTATTTTTTTCTTTTGGATGATTGTCTGATATGAAGTGTCGGCGTTAAAACCAGTTTTTTCTCTATACTGATTCCCGATGAATTATCTTTGATACTTTCCAGAAAAACATTCCCTGAAATTTTCCCCATCAAAACCGGTGTTTGATCTACAGAACTTATTGACAATTCCATAAATTGAGTAAACGGCTCATTACTAAAGCCAATCACACCAATATCTTCCGGGATTTTAATTTTCAGATTTTTGATTTCTTTGCAGGCGCCCAATGCCGTAAAATCACTGGCAGAAAAAATTGCGTCCGGTTTCACTTTGCGTTTCCATAAGCTTTTCATCGCACTGATTCCTTCTTCAATCGAACTTCCTGTATTAATAATATTTTCCTTAATCACGGGTAGTTTATAATCTTTCAGTGCATCGAGATAGCCATTGAGACGATTCTGATAGATTTCAAGATTTTGATCTCCCGCAAAATGGCAAATATTCTTATAACCCTGCTGAATCAAATGTTCCGTAGCCTGATAAGCACCCTTATGGTCATCAATTGTAATCGTACTGATTCCCGGGATATCTTTCTTCCTATCAAAAAATATAATCGGTGTATTGGTCGTACTAAGAATTTTTTTGACATACTCCATATCAGACGTATTTCTGGAAATCGAAATAAAAATACAATCTACCTGAGTATGCAATAATGTATTCAGTTGTTTTTTTTCAATCGCAGCATCATCATGACTTTGGCAAATAATCACACGATAACCGTGAGGAGACAACTCTTCTTCCAGGCCTCTGATGACGGATGAGAAGAAATTGGTATTAATATAAGGCACAATAACACCTACGGTTTTTGTCTCGCCGCTTTTGAGTGCCTTTGCAAGATTATTTTGCTTATAATTCATTTCCTTAGCTGCAGCCGCAACCAATTCCTTGGTTTCCTGACTGATTCTTGGATGGTTGTTTAGCGCCCTGGAAACAGTCGCCACACTCACATTCAGTTTTTTGGAAATGTCATAGATGGTCGTGTTTTTTTTCGTCATATATTCTTATGAATATTCGGTTGTTGTAAATATATAAAATAATACGTGTCACAACTGCTTTTCGGAACCAAAATCTTCTTTAATTGCTTTTTCAGTCCTGCAAATCAGAATTTTTCAACTCATAAAAAGCCGCCTCACCGAAATGAAGACGGCTTCTATTATGAAATTAAGTTGTTTTATTTCTTAACCAACTTTCCTGTTGATTCTCCTGAGTTTGTTTTCAGATTATAAAAATAAATTCCTGTTCTCAAATCTTTTGTATCAATTGTTAATTGATTCAAACCTTTCTTTTCATCGCTTTTTAAAGTTTTCACAACTTTTCCGTTAACATCATAAAATGTAAGATTAACATCAGAATTAGATTTCAAATCAAATGCAATCGTAACCTTATCCGTAAAAGGATTTGGATATACTAAAAGCTTGTTATCTTTTACATCATTGACAGCCAAAGTTTCGAAATCGATATTAACAGCTGCGTCCGGCATCCAATCAAAAACGAAAGACGGATCTGTATCTTTTTTGAAGACATTAGAAATTGTATAAACCTGAGAATCGGTTTCTGTTAAAACGACTCCTCCATTAGCTCTTTGTGCTAATCTGTCAGGTGTTGCTCCTGCTCCTGTATTGCCATATTCTACAAATGTCACAGGAATTGTTCCGTTAATAGGGGTTGTCCAACCAGTAGGATTCAGCATAGAAGGTGTTTCGCATCGTATGAAAGCGGACTTTGGCGTATTCTGCCAAGCTCTTCCGAAATGGAAATTGCTGATAATTGTTCCGTTAAAATCCGCTGTTCCAGCTGCAGGCACTGTCAAATTGCAATCCAGAAATACAAATCCAAACTTAGTGGTAGCTTCTGTTGAAGGCGCTGTTACAACACTATTATTACGATTAATGTAAGTTGTACAATGATCAAAAACAACAGTCTGGCGTCCGAATATGAAATCCACATTACCTTCGATATAACAATTTTTGAAATAAGCCCTTCCAATGCTGTTTCCCAGATATGTATCCTGATAACCCAAAATTTTACAATCATAAAAAGCCTGTCTGTCACCTTGCGTTTTAAGAGCAACAGCCTGGGTTGATGAATTGATCTGTGTATTTGCTGTTGAATTAACGAATGTATTGGCAATAGTAATTTTAGAAGCTGTAAAATCACTTCCGAAAACAGCCATAGTCTGAGAAAGAGAAGTTCCGTAAGCGATTCCTGTATCAGGGTTGATATCACCAGCAGAGATATTATTGGTAATAACCGTTGTATCCGCATTATCCCCAATCAGGAATACATTACTCTTATTAGATAAAAGTGTTGGTCTTTCTGTATAAGTTCCCGGTTTGATGTGGATGATCCACCTTCCCGTATAATTATCAGGAACCGCATCAAAAGCTGCCTGAACAGTGGTATAATCCCCAGAGCCGTCTTTAGCTATTGTTTTGATCACATCCGGCTCTGTAGCTTTTGTGGTAACTGTAGCTTGTGAACCATAAGAAGTTCCTGCAGCGTTGGTTGCAAATGTTCTTACATAATATAATGTAGAAGATGCAACACCGTAAGCATAAGACGAAAATGTCCCAAGTCCTGTTCCTGTAGAAATTTTGGTGGCGTTGTCAATCGTCGGGTTCGCGGATGTCGAATAAACAATTCCTCTGTCAGTCACATTGGCACCGCCCCAGTCTGTAACGTTTCCTGAAACTACAAATGACTTGTTCGTTACCTGAGACTGTGAAGTTGTTGTCACAGTAGGTGCGACAATATTCGCTAAAGTGGTAAAGCTGACCTGATTGCCGTAAGATGTTCCAGCAGAATTGGTTGCATACGCACGAACATAATACGTGGTTGAAGGCAAAAGCCCTGACAAATTACTTGTGTATGAGCCAGAGGTTGCATTTTCAGTTGTTTTAGAATCTGCAGTTGTTGGGTTTTCATTGGTACTGTAAACAACACCACTTGCTGTTACTGCGCCACCGCCGTTGCTGGATATCGTTCCGCCTGTTACTGCCGTTGTTGTAGAGATTGAGGTCATCGCTGTTGTAGAAACGGTTGCAGGATTGGCAACAGAACCTTCCATTGTTCCGGAGATTTTAATATTTCTTAATCCGAATTGCTTATTCGTTGCTGCTGCAGCCAGATAGGGGTAAAATCTCACATACATCTTTTGGGTTCCGGAAAGTACAACTGCCGTAGATAGTGTTACACTGAGAGCCGATGAACCGTTATTAGGTAATTTTGTTGCAGCCTGAATCGAAACCGGGTTAGAAAAATCAGAATTCAAACTGTAGAAAGCCTGGTAATACATATTTCCTGTTCCGGCAGCTCCAACCAATCCTTCAATTTTATTAACTGTGAAAGTTCCGCTGTTGGTTGGCTTAACGTCCAACTGAATATAAACCGACGAATTAATAGTATTGATGTTGCCTGTTGCTGTCCAACTGTTGTTACTGCTTGTTCCTTCCCAAAATACGACATTGCTGTCCGTTACAGAATCTCCTGTAAAATCTATTTTCGTATTTACATTATAAGATACAGTTGAGGGATAGCTTAATGTTGATTCCAGGTTGCCTTCCAAGGATTTTGTAGTAACATCTGTAATCAAAGGCCAGTTAACAGAAGCCGGAGTTGCTTCAAATATTTTCGGATATTTTGTAGTTTCCGTTGTATTTTTATTTTCTTTTATTGATGAAGAATGCAATTTTGCATCATCATTGACAGAATCTGAAAAAAAAGATATGCTCTTTCCGATCCCAAAAATCGTAGCTGTACCGAAAAGTACAATTGGTAAGATTAGATTTTTTTTCATTAGTAATTAAAGTTAGTAGTTAAGTTAGTATTTGATTCTAAATTTATTTTACAATCACTTTTTGGGTATAAGAATCTTTGTCTGTTTTCACTTCAAAAATTTTCACCCCTTTGCTCAGTTTTTTAATCGAAATCGAATTAACCGTGTTATTTCCTTTCCTAAAATTTCCCTGGTAAATAGTTCCTTCTGATTTACCTGAAATATCTGTTACATTAATTTTTATCGATTGACTATTTCCAGAAAAAGCTTTTAAAAAAATTTGTTCTGAAGCCGGGTTTGGATAAAACAAAAAATCAGATTTAGATTTAGAATTAATTTCATTGGTTGATAAAAAAACACAGTCTGTTGGCTGTAACAGAACCGCTCCGGCTCCAGTCATAACAGTTTGTTTGACATCCTGAGATGCAATTTTGTTAATTGAATATGGTGGTGTAAAAGCTGTTCCCGAACCAGTTGCTGTCCCCGATGTTCCAACAAATGTATTGTCAACCAATTGTGCCGCAGTAAAATTACCTGTTTCCAGACGGATTGGATTTTTCACACCTTCAAAATAATTACTTTCTATCAACAGATCTGCCTGGTAACCTGCGTAGATGCAGTAATTGCTTACGGAGCTATTGAAATAATTATTCAGAAGATGAACTTTACCGTAACGCACCCTTGGCATTCTTTCCCTTACACCATTGCCCCACCAGCAGTATTGCATTGTAATTCTCAGCTTTCCGGAATCCTGCGTATCACTGTCGGATGACCCGAATAAATTGGAGAATCTGTGATCATTACTTCCTCCGGAACCTCCAGGAATCGGCGCTTTCAGATATTCGAACTTTGTCCAGGAAATTGTAATAAGATCAGAACCATTTTTGATGTCAAGATTGCCGTCCAAAGCATCCTGAAAGGTACAATGATCCACCCAGACATTAGTACAATTATCAATTGTCATATTATCATTTCCATCCACATCATAAGCACCGGGACCTTCGAAAGTGATGTTTTTGATGAGAACGTTGGAACTGTTTTTCAAAGTCAAAATTCCGGAACCCCCAGCTGTAAGATCTGTTGAAATCAATCTTGCTCCGGCCAGACCTAATATCGATTTGTTGGTTTGATTATTAAGCGTCAATCTTCCCGCACTTGGAAAAGTGATTTGCCCCGAAACATGAATGACTTTTACAGCTGTACTGTTTACGGCGGTTCTCAGCTCTGCATAGGTTGTCACAACAGTCGGAGCAGCAGTTCCGCCACCAGTAACACCATTGGTAGAAGCCCAGCCTGCAACATTACATTGTGCAAATAAATTAGTTACAATAGTTGATGTTAATAATGTAAGTATTAAAAATATTCTTTTCATTAGAATAAAATCTTTAAGAATTTGTTTGGAAGTCTAAGATTGCTACATCAATCTTAATTCGGAATTATTTTATAACAAAATGGTTATTAACTATTTAAGAAACAATTGTATTGATTGAAGTAAAAAAAAGTTTGACGAAAGCAAGTTTCATCAAACTTTAATTAATGAAAAATTTAATCTCCTATAAATTTTTATTGATTTCCAAATTTTCCCGGAACTGTTTTTATTTCACTAAAACTTTCACAGATTTTACACCTGCATCAGATTTCAAATTAACAATGTAAACACCTTTAGTATTAACCTCAAAGTTTGTATCAGCAGAAACTTTGGCAGTTTTTACCAAGGATCCAGTTGCAGAATAAACGTTAACTTCTGTATTCTTTGATTCAAGATCAGAGATATAAACTTTGTTACCGCTGGAGAAAACCTGAGCTTTCATTTCTTTTTTAACATCATTTACCCCA
>Ga0209960_1004019_pt1 | contig 11736 bp, 15 predicted proteins | sample ThiBiot_500_plan_2_FD_183947 | JGI IMG/M metagenome (GOLD analysis project Ga0209960, IMG submission 183947) | Wastewater bioreactor microbial communities from Cape Town, South Africa - Thiocy_expt_500_plan (SPAdes) | ecosystem: Engineered > Bioreactor > Thiocyanate-remediating >... | reverse complement strand
GCTCAACCAACTGGAAAATCAACAAATATTGGTAATTATTTTGAAGAATCAATATGAAAGAAAAGGGAAAATAAACAATTTTTTATATATATATAGGAACATATCTTGTTGACTCAGCCAAAATCACTCAATACCCTGTACCAGATTTAACAGATTTTCATGTATTTTTATTTATTTATTTGTTTTCATGTTTTCATTTCTTCTCCAATGCATTGAATTGAATCCAACAAAAAAAAAAAAAAAAAAAAAAAAACAAAGTTAAAACCATATGTTTCATATAAAACTCCTTTGAGAAAAGTACCTCCAGTGACTGCTGATGATTATTTAAAAATTTTGAGAGCAATTAGATCAAATGAAAAGGCTGTAATGCAAGAAATTGATGAAAAGACAACACCAGAACCCAAAACTAATAATTAGAATAGAATAGAATAGAATAAATGTGTTTTATATTTGCTTCCTCCTTTTCTTTTTTTTTGAAAAAAAAACTCCAACTTTTATAATCTATCTATATGTAAGAATGATCTTAAAGAAACTAAAAACTGTGAATAAAGAAGCAGCAAAAAATGAAGCAAATAGATTTAAATCAAGTTTTATTTTCAATTAGTTGTTGTTATTTCATTTAAGTTTCGAATACATGATTCTAATAACTTAACAATATCTCCATAAATAATTTTTCTTTTTTGATATTCTTCTTCACTTTCCCAACTTCCTTTTTCTTCTTCTTCTTTTTTCCTTGCAAAATCGATTGAAGTTTCTCCCTTTTTATTTTTTATAGTTAGATTTACTTCTCTTCCACTTGCTAAAATGTATTGGACAATTTCAATATATCCTCCATAGCAAGCATAATGTAAAGGTGTCCAACCTTCATAATTAACTTTATTCATATCAATTCTTTGATCATTTACCAATAATGTTACAACCTCAATATATCCTTTTTGACAAGAAATATAAAAAGGTGTTCTTCCGCTATTTTCTGCTTTATTTACATCAATCCTTTGATCTTGTAATAATAATTTAATAATTTCAATACGTCTATTATGACATGAAATATAAAAGGCTGTTTCACCAACTTCATTTATTTCATTGACATCAACTCTTCCATCATTTAATAATAATTTCACAATATCAATTTTTCCATTTTGACAAGCAATATAAAAAGGTGTTGCATTAGATTCATTTCCTGCTTTATTTACATCAATTCTTACATCACTTAATAATAACTCTACAACTTCAATTTGTCCAATTCCACAAGCAACATATAAAGGTGTACAACCGTATTTATCTTGCCAATTAGGATTAATTTGTAAATTTTCAAGAAGAGTTTTAACTTCTTCAACATTTCCTTTGAGACAAGCATCAAAAAGTTGCATTTCCAACTCTGCCATCTTAATCTCTCCCACTCTATTCCTAGTTCTCCTCAAAGATATCAATGATTTCCTCTCCTTGTCAACTCTTCAATAGTTTCATCGATTCCACCCAAAGATTCGTATCTACTTTTTACCCTGCAAAATCACTCCTCCTTTTCTTTTGTTTTGGTTATTTTATTTTTAAGAAAGAAAGAAACAATCATTTTGTCAACAACAATAGATTCAATCAAAGTTGTATCTCAATGAAAAGTTATAAAAAGTGACTTATCCAATTAATTGTTTGAAATAAATAATCAGAATCGCATTGTTTTGTGTTTGAAAAAGCAGAAAAAAATGGCGGTTATCAAAACTTTTTATTTATTTTTTATCACAAAATTTGAAAGCGATTAGGGTTGAGATAAGGGAAATGACTTCCAAGCTCAAGGTCTTGCTCCTCGAGGGTGTCCCTCAGTCCGTCTTAACTATCTTCAATTCACAAGCTGATTATGAAGTACTTACACTTTTTTCATATTCTCTCTCTCTTCTATTCATCTTCTTTCTTGCTTCTTTTTTTTTTTTTTTTTTTTTTCCACTTTTTCAAATTCCCCGTCTTCTATTGAAAATTGTATTAGGTTGAAATTGTTGCAACTTCTCTGACTGAAGCACAACTTGCAAAGAAAGTTGAAGGAGTTCAAATTATTGGAATTGGGTGAGTTTTTATTTCATTGATCATTCTTTTATTTTCAAATTTCCTTCATTTCTTTTCCATTGAACTTTTTTTCCTGAATTTTTTTTAAATTTTTGTTTGATAAAATAGACCTCAAAAGACAGAGATTTTGACTGATGAGATTATTAGATTAGCACATAGTTTACTTGCTATTGGATGTTTTTCTGGTGATGCTCAAGCTGTAGATATTAATTGTGCAAGTGAAATGGGAGTATATTTTTCATCCTCTTTATATTTCTCTTCTCATCAATGTCTTTTTCTTTTCGCTTTTCTTAAAAATGATTGATTAGATCCCAGTTTTTACATCTCCTTATGGAAATAGTCACAGTCAAGGTATTTTTTCTTCTCCTTTTTTGAAATTAAAAAATTAATTATTGATATTCATAAATTAATAAGAATAATAAAAATCTTTTTCATTAGCTGAATTTGTTATGGGATTGATAATTATATTAGCTAGACAACTGGGAGATAGAAATAATGAAATGCATCAAGGAAATTGGCAAAAAGTGTGAAACATTTGATGATTATTTTTTATTATTTGATTAAATTTTTATTATTCATTCATTCATTATCAGAAATCAGTTAATTGTTTTGAAATTCGTGGAAAAACTCTTGGAATAATTGGTTATGGACATGTAGGATCTGTTGTAGGAATTATGGCTGAATTTTTTGGAATGAGAGTTGTTTGGTATGATCATCAACCACTTATGCCAATCGGAAATAGGTATTTTCTTTCTTTCTTTTTTTCTTCTTCTTCATTTCTTACCAATTTTTTACTAATTTTTTTATTATTATTACTACAGTGCCCCAGTTGATTCAGTTGATGAACTTTTAGAACAAGCCGATTTTATTTCTATTCATATCCCAGATACACCAGATAATGTTAATGTAATAGGAGAAAAACAATTGGCTCAAATGAAAAAAGGAAGCTTTTTAATCAACACTGCTTTTGAAAAAGCTGTAAGTTCATGTTTTTGACTTTTCACTTCTTAATTTAATTATTAATTGAATTTCAAACTATTTACAAGGTTGATCTTGAAGCATTAGCTGCATCATTAAAATCTGGTCATTTAACTGGAGCTGCCGTTGATGCCTTTGAAGAAGATTCAAAAGAGCTTCCAGTTTTTCAAAAATTGAAAGATTGTCCAAATGTTCTCCTTTCTCCAAGAATTGGTATTCTTCTTCTTCTTCTTCACCATTCTTTTTTCTCAAAGGATATTTTTAATAAAATTTAGTGGGAACAACAGAAGAGGCACAAGTAAGAATTGGAATTGAACTTGGAAGACAATTAGAGCGTTTTGTTTTAGAAGGATGTACTCAAGGTTCTGTTAATTTCCCAATTATTGAAACAAGACCTCTCCCAAAGAATAGAACCAGAATTTTAAATGTCCATAAAAATGTTAGAGGAGTTGTTAAGGTACATATTATTATACAATTATGAACCTTCTTTTTTATAAACTCTATTTTTTTTTTTTTTTCATTAGGAACTCAATCGATTACTTTCACACTCCAATATTTTGAAACAAGTCCTTGAAACCAAAGATACATTAGGATATACAATTATTGAATTAGAGAAAAAAGAAGATACTTCAAAAATTATGGCATCTTTAGCTCTCCTTTCCAATTCAATTAAAACTCGTGTTTGTGAATAAATATTTCTTGAAATGTTGATAATATTATATTTTTGGTCAAACTTTTTCAAACTTGTTGTTGGTAAGTGAATCGATTCGAAGAGGGTGAAATAGGGGTGATCAAAGTGAGTTCACGCCCAAAAAAATGAAAAGCACACCAAACCTATTTTTGTTTTTGTTTCTTTTTTTTTTTCCTCAAGCCATTCATTATTCATTCATTCAACAACTTGTTTCACTCTGAATTTTTATAAATAAATAAGAATAACTTCTTGAAGTAAGTTTACTCATTCTTTGAATGAAATGGTTTGACTTTGACTCATAATTAATTGAATTGAAAAAGAGGAGCGAAAAGCAAATTCCAGAAAAAAAAAAAAAAAAAACCGAAAATTGAAAGTTTTCTTTTTGAAAAACAACATTGTTTGAACAAAAGCTTGATTGATATTTTTGTTATTCAACTCATATTGATTCATTTCTAATGTTTTAAATAAGAAGAATATTTAATTTTTTCATACAATTCCACTAATTTTTTAAAAAATAGGTGGAAACAAGCTTCAAAATTTCTGTTTGTAAAAAAAAAAAGAAAAAACTGTTAAAAAGTCAACCAATAACCAAGTACTATTTCATTATTTCATGTCTTTTAACTTCATTCTTTTTCTTATTTTCACTCAAAATCTATTTTCTTTTATTTTCTTTTGTAGTTAAATGGATAAAAATTACCAAATGCTTGACTCAAGGATTTCTTCTCTTGAGGATAAGATGGCATCTGCTTTCTCACTTTGTTATGATTACATGAGTGATATGAATAATAGAAACATGCAAATTCTTGACCTTATGAAAAATTTACAACAAACTCAAGCTCAGATTCTTAAACAACTTTCACAACAACAACAACAAAGTCAATTTAATCAACCTCAAATGATGCCAACTCCCTTAATAGTACTTGAAAAAGATGATCAAAAAGAAACAAAGAAAATGGATGGAAAGAAAGATGAAAAGAAAGATACTAAAAATACTTTAACTCCTCAGAAATTCACAGGAAGACCTTCAAAGTCTTATAGTGATTTTTCAGATCTTCGAGAAATGGAATCAAAAGAGATGAAAACACCAAAGAGATGGTCAGAATATGTTCAAACATCTGGAGTCGATGTATCTAATCTTTCAAAGGTTTTTTTTTTTTTTTTTTTACCAAAAAGAATTCGAATTAGAATTTTTTTTATACTTTTTTTTTTTCATTTCAACTCTTTAATTAATCGTCCAAATCATTCTCAAATTAATATTAATAGTTGGAACAAAATCGTCAAGAAGTAATTTTTGAAGTTGAAACAACTGAACAAGATTATATTAATGACATGGTTGCCCTTCAATTTTTTATGAAAGAAATTTCTCAAGCTCAACTTTTAAGTGCTGATGATTTCAAAATATTGTTTTGTAATGCTCCTATTTTATGTGAAAGCAATCAAAAGTTTCTGATATCTTTGAAATCTAAAAGACAAGAATCTAGAATGGTGAGTACTGTCGGAGATTCATTTTTGATTTTGGTAACTTTTCCTTTCATTCATTTTATATTGCTTTGTTATATAATCTCAGAAATTAATCAATCAAAAACTTTAAATCTTTAGAAAAATGGATTTTCAGATTATCAAAATTATTGTCAAAATCATGTAAAAGCAACAAAACTTTTGAAAAAATTGTTAACAAACCCAGAATTCAGAAAAACCCATGATGTAATCTTTCTTTTAATGCTTGAACAGAAAAAAAAAAAAAAAAGTTTCCTTCAAACCAAAACAAAAACTTTTTTTTTCCTTTCCACTTTAAAATAGAAAATTCAATTTGAAAAACCAGAAGTTAAAAATTTATCCCTTGAGTCCTATTTAATTAAACCAGTTCAAAGAATTTGCAAGTAAATTCTTACTTTTTCTTTTTTTCTTGCCAAATTGATTCAACGAACTAATTAATTATTAATAATTTTAAGGTATCCATTGTTAATTCAAGTAATTTTTTTTTTTCTTTACCTATTTTTCTAGTTTATTGATTGAATTGAATTATGTCATTTGACTTTTTGAAAATAAATAAATCATTATTTAGGAAATTAGAAAGTTTACGGATCCATCAAAAAATGACAGCGAACTTTTACAACAAGCTGCAGAACTTATGGAAGAAAATCTTAAAAAAATTAATGAAGCAATGCCAGCTGCAGATGAGGAGGATCAAATTTTAATGTTGAACTCTATTATTGAATCAGAAGAGGTTTGCTTGACTTTTCTTTTTTTTTTTCGGATTTACTTCCTTTCTTTTATTATTGTCAACTTAACTTATCAATATATCATTAGCCATTGAATTTAAGTCCCCAAGATCATCATCTACTTTTCCAAGGAAATATATTAGTGAAAATCAATGGACAAATGAAAGAAAGATTTTTCGTATTATTTGATGATTGCCTTCTCGTTTGCAAGATAAACAAGAAACTCTTCTCCAATTTTAAATACCTTTTAAGATACAATGTTCCAACAAATCAATTTTTAATTAATGCACATCCAAAAAGTAATAATATAATTTCTTTCTTTCTTTCTTTAAATCATTGATATTCTTAAATTTACTGACTTTAATCAAAGATGATCCAAAAGATGAGATGGAGTCTAATCATTTTCAATTTATTTGGGCAGGAAATCTCAAATTTGATGTTTGTAAGTTTAATAATGAACATGATTTAGTTTTCTCAAAATAAATAAATAAATAAAATAAAATAAAATAAAATAAAATAAAAAAGATTGTAAAACTGAACAAGAGAGAAATAAACTTGTTTCACTTTTTGATAAAGTGAGCATGGGTTTATATCTTCCAAGGAAAAAATCCAAAGAATTTGTTCTTCCACCCACTCACCAAGGTTCCTTTTCCTTTTTTTTTTTTTTCTACTTTTTTTTTCTAAATTTTATTATTGAATTAGAGGAACGCAAAAGGAGCTCAAGCTTTGACAAATCTCCCCTTAGGCCACTTCAAACATCAAATAGCTCCAATCATAGTAATAATCATTTCTTTTTTCTATTTATTTTCTTTTTTCTTTTTTTTTAAATAAACATTTTCTAATTTTTTCTTCCCGTTGAAGTTCGACCTCCTCCCCCTGATAACAATGTTAGTTTTTTTTTTTGTCTCGAAATTAAAAACTAATAATAATTAAAATAATAATAATAATAATAAAGAAACTCATGATCCCTAAATACCCAACCCTCCCAATTCCAAGTTCAAATGAAGATGCAATCTCAGCTGGTAGAGAATTAAATAGAAAAATGAAAACTTCTGTAGGAAGAAAGGAAGGAAGAGAAATTCAAGATGGACTTGTGGATCCAAAAAATGTTGTTGCTGGAATAGAGAATATCCAACTCAAAGAGAAACCAAAAGATAAGCCAAAAGAGAAAGCAAACAAACGTCCAGTTTCTCAAAATACTGTCGATTTCTTTTAATTAATGAATCTCATCAAAAAAACCTAATAAATTTGTGACTTTTGTAATATTAACCCATAATAATAACTAATAAAAATCTTAGAACTTTCACTAAAAGATTACATATTTTTTGTTTATTTTTTTTTTTTTTTTGAAAAAGAAAATCGTCAAAATTATGCCAGAGTTAAGGTTCTTGTCGAAGTCTCTGATTTTGTCCTTGGTTGCATTGGTTCAACATCTCCAAGAACTTTTATTTATTGATTGATTACTTTCATCATCCTGGAAAAGAAGAAGAAGAAAAAACAATTGAAAACTTACGATGATCTTTTAATCCTTTTCCAAAATTTCTGTATACAATTACTGAAAAGACAAAAGTGATTACCATCACAACCAAACCTAATGAAGCTATAAAGAAGAAATGATGTGATTATTTAACTTGAATGAAGAAATGAATGATCAGAAAGAAAGAAAAAAGTAAGAACCAAAGAGCGTTAAAAATTTTCCTGAACCAACATATTTATGTGCTTGAGCTGGATCATAAATTCTTGCAATTTTGAAAGCGAAATATGCTACAACTAATAGTAAAAATATCATCCAAATAATTATAATCCATCTTGTTTCTGTTCGAAGCTTTTTTTTTTTTTTTTTTTTTTTTCATGTTTCAAAAAAAAAAAAGAAAAGAAAAGAAAAGTTACCCCATAAACTACAACTCCAATAATGAAAAAGGAAATAAAAATTGCAAATATCGTTAATCCAAATTCAGGATCGGTTACTTTTAAGACAAGAACGAGAAATTGAATTGCAAATGCCAAGAAAAATATTCAGCAAACTTTAAAAGCATAATTAAAATTTGATAAGATCTGTACATAACTATTAAAATTCAACAATGAGTTAGTTTTTCTTTTGAACAAGTTTAAAAAAAAAATTTTAAAAAAAAAAAAAATTAAAAATGAACCTCTTTTTCTTGGATCAGCACCAATTTTTTTGTAAATTTTCCATCCAAATTCCCAAAATAATTTGAAATCAAAATAACAAAATAACATCGTACATACTGCTAAAACAATGATACTAGTAATCAGTAAAGGTTTAATCACTTGAAATACATCTTGTTGGTCTAAATAGCTGAGGGCATCTTGGATTTGAAAATATTGGAAAATTGAAAATCCAACCATACATGCACAAAATAAAACATGTGCAAATACTTGAATTGTATTTTTCTCCCATATCTTAAAAAAAAGAAATAAATTATGAATGACTTAGTTATAAATTGTTAATTAAAAGGGGAAATAAAACTTACAGCATTTAAGATCATTCCAAATTGGTACAGTTGAGAAAAAATGAAAATGAATAAATAAACAGTGATACTTTTCCCACTTCCTTCTTGTATCTCATTAGATCCAATATCAACATTTCGTATAAATATGACGGAAATGGCGATTTCCAGCGCCATAACCACAAGAGCTTGAAGAAATGAAAATGAAAGCAAAAGCTTTGAGAATAATGAAAAAGAGGGAATTTCCTATAATTAAGAAAAGAAAAAAGAAAAAGCAAAAGTGAGAATTTTGTGATGTCTTTTTGTCCAAAAATAAGAAAAGTTTCAAATAATAAAATCAAGTCAATAAAACTCCTCAAATTTGAACATTTCATTTTTTTTTCTTTTTTTTTTCCAATGAAATTACAATGAATAACCCCTTCATTTTGGGTTGAGTTTGCTTGTAAAAATAAACATAAAAAAGAAACACAATGTGTTCCAATTAACACAAAATAATTAAAATAAAAAAAAAAAATAAAAAAAAAAAGAATAGAAAAGGGTTATGAAAAATAAAAGAGAAAGTTTACACATTTGAAGGGAGCCATCCTGTGGGTTGAGTTCAAACTGAGTAAGAGGACCAACAACAACCAACAATAACAACAACCTCAAGTCCCAAGAAAGAGAAAAAGAAATATCCTATTTTATTTTCCACAAAAAAAATAAATAATAAGAGAACATTAGTAACAAAATTTAAAAAAAAGACTATCAATTTTTGAAATAAGTGAAAACAGTAGTAATAAGAGTAATAATTTGAAGTTAAGTTGATTCAATTATAATAAAAAAGAATAAAAGATTCGAAAATCAATTAAAGAAAAAGAAAAAGAAATTGAGGAGAGAAAAAAAGCCCGAATAATCAAACAATATATTATAAAATCATATCAATGTGATTGTTAGGTATTGTAGATGATTCGGTGTATGTTCATATGGTGGTTATATGATGATTGTATTAATGATGGTTGAGATTAAGTGGAGTGAAGTCGAGGAGAGCGAACTTTCAACCAACAAAAGAGAGAAAAAAGTCAATAATTGTTAAAAGGGAATAAGTTTATTATAATTTATAATTATTGTATTCCCTTTTGTATGTTTCCAAATTATTTATTTTATCACTGTTTCTTGGAAAAGCTTTTTTTTCTTTTCCCTTTTTTTCCTTTTTTTTTTTTTCTTTCTTCTTTTCACTTTTCACTTTCACTTCCAGTTTGTTTCTTGTCTTTCAATAAAATAAGAATTGTCCTTAGACTTGATTTTTTCTTTTATGACTTCAGAAAAATAAAGAAAAAAAATTAATTTTTTTTGTTTTTTTTTTTTCTTTCAGTTTTCTATCACAGTTCCAGAAATCGAAATCAGAATTACAACAACAAGAACAAAAAAAAAAGGGGGACAAAAAGATCGAAAAAACTCCGTCTTTGGTATAAAAAAGATAAAGGGCAAACTTTTCTTTGGTTTCAAAAATTTTTTTATTGATTTTGATGAATTTCATTTGATTATTAAATTATCTTTTTCTTATTCCTTTTGATCTTCTTCTTTTGATTTTTCTTTATTTTCTTCTTCCTCCTCTTCTTTCGATTCTTCTTCTTCTTCTCCATTGACTTTCATATCATTCAAACCAAGGGATTCATTTTGGTCCCAAGTTCGTTCATATTCTTCAATAGTCATATTTGGATCTGGGTCAGGTGCATAAAGATTTTGAAGGTAACTATTTCCAAGGGGATCATCCAAAATTAAAGTTCCTCTTATTTTGCCATCAATGACCTATTAAAGTTTAATTCAAATTTAATTTTGTATTAAACAAACTAAAAAGAAAAAAGAAAAAAGAAAAAAAATTACAGCTTGGAGATTATCTAAAAACTTTTGGAAGGAGGTACTTTGTTTTTTATCTTCTGGATCTGTAGAATCTCCAGTCATGAATGGAGTTCGATCTCTAATTTCATCATGAACTTGTTGTAATAAACCTTCAACTGTTGTAAATTTTCCACCAAGAGTTCCAGGTGTTAATTCAAGATCAATTTCTGGAATTTGAACTATACATGTTTCTGACTTTTTTTTTTTTGAGAAAAAATGAAAGAGATTAGAAAAAAGAAAAAAGAAAAAAGAAAAAGAAAGAAAATAATACCTTCAAAATATCTCTAGTTAAATCTTCATTGTCAGTGAGTTTCAATGAAATTTTTTTTCCCTTTTCAGAAACTGCTCCTGATGATTTCACCTCATTTGTTTTATATCCACAAGAATCACAAGCTGAAGCCATAATAACAACTTCTTTAAAGAAAGGAATTGATAATAGATGCATTCGACAAGGAGTTGGTGCATTACAATGATAACAATTTGATGGGAATTCAAGAACAGATTTCCGTACTAATGAAAAATTAAGATATGAATTTGGAAAAAATTAAAAATAATAATCAAAAAAATTTTTTTACATTCTTCAAGATCAACTTGAGTTGCATCTTTTGCACTTATTTCTTCTTCTTGTACTTCAAGTGGAGGATTTTGAATTCCAAGAAATATGTTATCTTCACTTGTTCTTTCCCAATGAGTGACTGTAATTTGAGGATCTGGTTTTGGTGCACATCTATATTTCATATAATTAGTAAACAGAGGAATTAAAAAAATAAATTAAAAAATAAATCTTACAAATTTTCAACATAACTATTTCCTGAAGGATCATAGAGTTCTATAGAAAATGGACGTTTAAGTTGTTGACATTCAACAAGAGATGCAATAAAATTTTCTATTTTTTGATAATTATCTGGATCAAGGACCTAATTGAATAATAGATGTTTTAAAAAATAAATAAATAAAAAATTAAAAAAATTAAAAAGAATGAATTATTACCATTCTTTGTGGTTGTTGAGCTGCAAGGCCATCAATGGTATCTTGAATAATTCCTTCAACAGTTGTAAGTTGACCATTTCTTGCAGTTGGAGGAATTTCAAATTCGAGTTCAGGAATTTTAATAGTTGCGAATTCAGACTTAACAACTTGACGATTCATATCCTAAAAAACAAATAGTTTCATGAAGATTTGAAGGAAAAAAAAAAAAAGAAGAAAGAATGTTCAAAATTGCAAGAATGAAGGGAAAAAAAAAAAAAAAGTTACTTTTGTTGTTTTAATTTGACAATTAAAAGTACATCCTTTTTCATTCATAGCTTGTCCTGATTGTATTTCATTATTCTTGAATCCACAATGAGGGCATTCAAAAGCCATTAAAATAACTTCTTTAAAATGAGGAATTTTTGTCAATAAAAGTCTTGTAATTCCCTAAATCGAAAAAAAAAAAAAAAAAAAA
>Ga0209960_1004015_pt1 | contig 11740 bp, 14 predicted proteins | sample ThiBiot_500_plan_2_FD_183947 | JGI IMG/M metagenome (GOLD analysis project Ga0209960, IMG submission 183947) | Wastewater bioreactor microbial communities from Cape Town, South Africa - Thiocy_expt_500_plan (SPAdes) | ecosystem: Engineered > Bioreactor > Thiocyanate-remediating >... | reverse complement strand
CTTTTTTTTTAAAAAAAAAAAAAAAGGAGAGAAATCTTTGTCGTTTAGAAGGAAAAAAATAATAAAGAAAGAAGAATTTGGCTCATATTTTAATGAGAGTTCATGGTGAAGAGTAAAGTATGAGAATCATTTTGAAAGAAAAAAACTTTAATTTGAACAACTCTCCCTCTCCCTACTCACCCTCTTATCCAATAAGAAGAAACAGAGGGAATCCCTACACCATACTGATTATCTGGTTTGGAAGTTTTTCAAATGAAGCGTGCAAAAACTAGGCTACTGTCCAAGGATTAAAACTTTGTTTTTATTGCTTATCATTCTTTGTGTTTTAGGATCACTGAAAGATTGAATAAACTTTCACAGTAGATCTATTTCATTTCTTTGACTGCAAATACATTGGAGTTTTGTTCATCAATTTGAAGTTGAGTCTATCAAAAAATTTAAAACACTTTTGTTGGTAAAATTATTCTATTTCCATTTATTTCCAAAGAAAGAAAGGAAGTTTACAAAGGAAAAAAGGAAATTCTTTGGACATTGAAAGTGATAAACTTTATTGCACAGACTAAATCAATTTCATCTCTCTTCAATTTCATTTCAAATAAACAACTAAAACAAAATCTTACTTCAAGTTAACCTCAAATTTTGCAACTTAATATCTTCTATCAATCAAACTAAAATAAAGTTAGTTTTAGTTTCTTGTAGTTGATCTGAGTTAAAAGGAGATAATAGTAATTAGTTTTGAAATGAAAATTAACTTAAGATTCAGAATATTGCATTGAATCAAGAAGCTCCTCTTCATATTATCGAGAAAGAATTCCTGGATTAATCTACTGGGTTAGAAATCCTCGAATTGAATCTCCAATTTATCACTCCAATATTATTTATAAAACCGATCTTACAATTAAACAACCAGCATTGATAAATCCATTATCATTACTGTCTCATTTAAGTTATATAAGTCTGAGAACTATCTGAGGTTATAATCCCAATTTCACAACCAGTAATTCATTTCTAATAATGCTATCAAATTCCTTTAATTAATGAATTTGTTGAATTCATTACATTGTTGAGCTAACACTAAAGATCTTGTATCATTGTTGTAGTCCAAAAGTTGAATGAGATTTTATTGTATTTTATTATAAAATTTCATAGAGAAAAAATAAATCATGCTGCACCATCGCCGCTGCTTCCTCTCTCCTCTTCTGCCTCGTTTGGCATTGAGTTTACCCAACCGATTCATGTCTTCTCAAATACAATCATTTCAAGACCTTAAGTTAGAACCAGAACTCATAGAAAACTTGAACAAGATGGGAATTACAGCTCCTAGTGAGATTCAAGCCAAAACACTCCCTTTGTTGTTAGATTCGAAAAGTGTTGTATTTTATGCTGAGACTGGAAGTGGAAAGACTTTATGTAACTTTTTAATTTCTTTGATTTCTTTAATTTTGTTTAATTTGAATTTTATTTGAATAAAAGGTTTAAATTATTTGTGAATATAGGTTATCTTCTTCCAATTATAAATAGACTCCTTCAATCAAAGAAATTAAATAAACCAAAACTGGAATTGAGTGAAAGAAATTTGGGATTAAAAGGATTGGTTTTAGAACCATCTGTAGAATTAACTTATCAGGTATTTTATTTTTATTTATTTCCCTTATCTTTCATGTGAAACTTTTAATATTATTGGACATATTTTATTGAATTGGATGAATAGTAATTACAATTAATGATCAACATAAATCAAAGGTTGGATCAATTTTGAAAAAATTAGTTGAAGGAACAGATTTAAAAGTAGCATTAATAAGTTCAGGAATGGATGGATATCTTAAAAGAGAGACAGATGTTTTAGTTTCAACTCCAGCAAGTTTAAGACATTTTGGACCTGAAAAAGTTTTCTCAAATTTAGAAGTTCTAGCATTAGATGAAGTGGATGCTTTGATTACTGGAGGCACTAAAAGAACTGTTTTTGATATGTTGAGAGTCATTAATACAATTCAAATTGAAAAAAGAAGTCAACTTGAAGAGGAAGAGGAAAAAGAAATTGAAGAAGAGAAAGAGAAAGAAATTCAACAAGTTCAATATATCTTTTCTGCTGCAACACTCCCTCAAAATTCCTTAAAAAATCCTTTATCTTTTATTGAAAAGGTAATTCTTTTTGTTTTTTCAAATATTCTATTTTTGTTTTATTTATTTTATTATCCTAAATAGCATTACCCTGGAATTATTAAAGTAAAAAGCAACTCTGTTCACAAAACAGTCTCAACTGTTGAAGAAGAATTCATTAGGTTTCAAACTTTTCCTTTTTTTTTTAGTTTGAAATCTTTTCTTCTCTTTTTTTTATTTTGAATTTTTTTTTTTCTCAACTTTCTTTTCAATGTTAGACTTTCCCCAAAGGAAAAACTTCCACTTTTACTTAAACATTTACAAGAAACTCCAGCTGTAAAAACTCTAATTTTTGTTCGTACTCTAGAACAAGCAGAAACTTTAACCGATTTTTTGGTTTGTTTTTTTTTTTTGAAAAAAAAAATTCTTTCAATTAAACATTCTCCTTTAAAGGCATCGAATCTAATCACTAGTGAAATGATTGTTCAAAGAAAGGAATCTTCAGAAAGAGTAGATGTTATGAAAAAGTTAATTGAAGGTGATTTTCAAAATCTTATTTCAACAGATCTTGGTTCCAGAGGACTAGATTTACCTGGTATTGAATTTCTTTTTCTTTTTTTCCCTCATTTTTTGAAAAAAAAAAAAAATGATAAAATTTAGGAATTCAAAGAGTAATTCAATTTGACTTTGCATTAAATGCTGTTGATTATTTACATAGAGCAGGAAGAACCGGAAGAATGAAAAAATCAGGAAAAGTTATTAGTTATATTTGTAAAGAAGACGAAGATCTTGCAAAAGCGATTCAAAGTACTCAATTAAGAGAGGATTTAAGTCAAGTTTTTAGTAGAAATAGAGGATTTAGAAGGAGATTGAAAAAAAATGCAATTCTTGGGAGTCCTGAGGAAAGGAATCTTTAAAGAAGAAGAAAAGAAAAAATTGTGTTTATTGTTACATAGAGTCAATTTCAATTTCAGTCTTTGTTTGATTTATATAATTTCCTTTAAAAAATCCCTCTTTATTTCTTGCCAAAAATCTTTTTTTTTAAAAAAAAAAAAGAAAAGTTGGATTGAAATTGAAAACAAAGAAGATGAAGAAAAAGAAGAAAAATATACCCTAGAAACTCTCCTAAATTTTCAATTAAAAAGTCTTTAGCTTCTTTGTTCATCCTAGTTTCATTTATATCAGAAATTAACTCTGGAAGCTTTACTATATTTGTGATTGAATTTTTTTTAAAATAAAAAAAGAAAAAAACTAAAGAGGAAACAATTAATTAAGGAAATGTACCAAATAGTCTTAGAAGATGTTCTGCACCATAAATTTCACCAGGTTTGCGTGATGAATTTTTTTCAAGATCTTTGTATTGATCCCTTTCTGAAGGATATAATAATATTTTATCTAAAGTTTGATCGAAATAAGCTTTCAATCCATTTGAAACTTCAGTTCTATGATCACGATATGATCTTCTGATTCTAGTATTTTCATATTCCTCTAGTATTTCATAAATTGTTGGAGAACAAGGCAATTGTAATAATTTATTATCATTTGATACATTTCCCCAATCTTCAACTAATTTTGCTTTTAAAATATTTGGAACAGTTATTTTGAGAGGTTCTTTCACTGGCTTTTTGATAACCTATTTTAAAAAAAAATTTTTTTATGAATGAAACTTTGAAGTGTTTAAACAAATTTAAGAAAGAAAGACTTATCAAAAATAAACCTTATGATGTGATTGAACTTGTTGATTTTGACTTTGATGTGAACTACTTTTCTTGCCTATAAGTTCAATATAGATTATCTTCAGATGAAATTAAAAGGGAAAGTTAAAAGTTTACTTTTTTTCTTTTTTGTCTCCTCCTGTTTAATTCTTTTTCTTTCAGCCAAGTTTTTATCATTATAATCAATTACTCTTGCTCTTGGAACCCATTCATCCCAACTAATTTTTTGAGAATTTTTTTCAAAAAAAAAAAAAAAAAAAATAGAATTTCAAATTTTTCAATTATATGATCCTTCTATACCTGTTTTTCCAACCTAGATAATGGACAAAACAATGTGGTCCGCTGTCTCCATCTTTTCGATTTTCCCATACTTCCATTTTCAAGACCTTTTAATTTAGTGGTTATGATCTTGAAATAATAATTCAAAATAATTGAATTACTTACCCTTGCTTCATAATACAAGTGTCCATCTATGACTAACACTTTCTCTCCTTCTTTCCAACCAAATATTTCGTTCATTAAATTTTGTCCTAATTTCAATTCGAATTATTTGTTTGTTTTTTTTTTTAAAAAAAAAATTCTTTAAAATAAACATTCAAAATCAAAACAAAAAAAGAAACCTTGGAATGCAATTTACTTGGTTTTAACGACAGTTTTCCAATCTATCAGAAATAAATTTTGAACGTTTATGAACTCCCAATTAATTCTTTAAAGATTCAAAATGACTTGAATATATTATTGTCTTTGTTGTTTATGATAAACTAAAATCTCGATCACAAGTTTCTATTTAAAACTTTTCAACAACAAAATAAATAAACAAAATAATATATAAATGAAACTAGAAAATTCAAAATCAAAAAAGACCATTAATTAATTAAGAATTAATCAATGAAAAGAATGAGTTTTGTTATTATAACATTAGAATTGTAAAGTTATTGTTTTTAAAGTTGGAATACAAAAGTCAAAAATTTTGTTTTATGATGTCCGCCATGTTTCTTTTCCTTTTCCCTTTTTCGTTTTTTTTTTTTTTTTTTTTTTTTTTTTTTCTCTTTTTTTTTTTTTTTTTTTTTTTTTTTTTTTTTTTTTTTTTTTTTTTTTTTTTTTTTTTTTTTTTTTTTTTTTTTTTTTTTTTTTTTTTTTTTTTTCCTCTTCCCTTTTCCCCTTCTGTAGTTTTTGTAGGTATCTAGCTCATTTCTTTCCTCCTCTTCTTCTTCTTTTAAACAATACAGATTTTACCAATAATTCTCAAATCAAATCTTCAAAAACAATCAAAAATGGATGATATATTATATTTGTGCAAATTTTAAGAAGGAAAAACAATTTTATTGGATGGATTCAAAAAATTTACAATCAAAAATCCTCAAGACATCCGATTCAACTTACTCAAAATAATCATTCATCTAACAATCTAACTCCTTCAATATCTTCAAATCTATCTATATTGATATTTTACACTTCAAAATCATGAATCTAAATATATAATATCTAAGAATTGATAATTAATTTTTTAATAATAAAATAAAAAAATAAAATTTCAAAGATAAATGGGTCGTCGTATTCGTGGACAACGTAAAGGTGCTGGAGGCATTTTCAAATCACACACTCACCATAGAAAAGGAGCTGCTCAACTCCGTTCTCTTGACTATGCTGAAAGAAATGGTTATCTTAGAGGATTAGTTAAAGAAATTATTCACGATCCTGGACGTGGTGCTCCCCTTGCTAAAGTTGTATTCCGTGACCCATACCGTTATAAACTTAACCACGAAACTTTCCTTGCCACTGAAGGAATGTACACTGGACAATTCGTTTACGCTGGAAAAAAAGGTTTGATATTTTAATTTTTTTTTTTTTTGTTTCTTTGTTATGAGATCAAGTTATACATTAATTCTTCAACACTATGGACAATTTCAAACATTTCAATTTTTCAAGAAAAGTCAAAACACTCAAATTCAATTCAATAATTATTATACCTAATTAAAATGTTTTTATCAAAAAAAAAATTTCAGCTACTCTCTCAATTGGAAACGTCCTTCCTTTGAACACTTTACCAGAAGGTACTATCGTTTGTAATGTTGAAGAAAAAGTTGGAGATCGTGGTGCTATGGCCCGTGCTTCTGGAAATTATGCTTTAGTTATTGGTCAAAACCCAGAAAATCATAAAACTCGTCTTCGTCTTCCATCTGGAGCTAAAAAAGTTGTCAGTGGAAACTGTCGTGCAATGATCGGAATTATTGCTGGAGGTGGTAGAACTGATAAACCCATCATGAAAGCAGGAAGAGCTTATCACAAATACAAAGCCAAACGTAACTGTTGGCCATATGTTCGTGGTGTTTGTATGAATGTAAGATTTGATGAAATTATTTTATTTATTATTTTATTTATTATTTTGTTGATTTTCAAACATTTCATCTTTTGTTAAAAAAAATTAGCCTGTAGACCATCCCCACGGAGGAGGTAACCATCAACATATTGGTAAACCATCAACCATCAGAAGAGACGCACCACCAGGTCGTAAAGTCGGTCTTATCGCTGCTAGAAGAACTGGAAGAATTACTGGAGGACAAGTAATATTTTTTTTTTAAAAATAATATTTTTCTTTTTTGATTTATATTAATATTTCCTTTCTTTTTTCTAAAAAATAATAATAGAGCAAACAAGATTAAAAAATGTCAAATTCTCATAAAAATTTTTATACTTTCATTCAAGTCTTTAGTTTTAGACTTTTTATTATTTATTCAACAAAGTTTTCTATCAAAGTTGAAACCGAATTATTATTGGAAATTCATTTTATGTGAAAGAACAAACATTTCCCTTTTTTCAAAAAAAAAGTAACATCAATTCATGTTAAGACTAACCCAAGAAAAGAAATTACTCAAATTTGTTATTTGAATATGAATTGATTGTTTCTAATCAAACAAGAAAATGAATGATTTTCTGTAAGGAATGAAATTTTTTCATGACTCACTCTTTTTCATAAAAACAAATTCAGAATGCCAAGGTCATCAACTCGAACCCAAAACTTGGTTTCTTTGTCAACAAGCAAGGTGAATTTTTGTCAACAAAAAAAGATTTAAAGAGATTGGATTAGTTGATTTGAATTCAAAAAAAAAAAAAGAACTTCATTTCAACCAAAACAATTAATATCAACATAAAAACTAGATTCTTAGTCTTAAAAAAAAGCTGTTCAGTGCTTGTGAAAATGGGAATATTGAAGAAGTTAAACAATTCCTTCACAGATATCCAGAAATTAACCCAAATGATCGAATTCTATTTGGTGCTTCACCTTTACATATTGCATGTAGATATGGATACATTGATATTGTGAAATTGTTAGTGAATGATGATAGAGTAGACTTACATAAAGAGGAAGATGGAACAGCTGCAACACCTTTTAATATTTCTTGTGAAAAAGGACTAATTGAAATTGTGAAATTATTATTAGCTCATAAGAGGTTTGATCCAAATAAACCAAATATATATGGCACAATACCTTTTAATTTTGCATGTATATCCGGATTTAATGAAGTTATGGAATTATTATTATCTCAAAGAATTGATGCTGAAAAGGCATTTTATGGTAATATCAGACCTCTTTATAATGAATGTCACCAAGGATATGTTGAAATTGTGAAATTACTATTAAATGATCAAAGACTGGACCTAAATAAATCAGATCATGAAATACCTCTTTATTGTGCCTGTTTTTATGACCAAATTGAAGTTGTAAAATTATTATTAAATGATGAAAGGATTGATGTAAATAAAGTGAATTATCTGAACGAAACATCTTTTTGGATTGCTTGTCAAAGAGGACGAACTGAAACCGTTCAATTATTATTAAGTGATGAAAGAATTGATATCAACAAAGAAAATAGTATTGGTCAAACACCTTTTTCTATCTCATGTGAAAGACATATTGAAATAGTGAAAATATTAGTAAATGATGAAAGAATTGATGTTAATAAATCAAATAGGCTTGGTGAAACACCTTTGTATATTGCTTGTAAAAATAATGAGTTTGAAATTGTTCAAACTATTTTAATCAGTCGACGAGAAATAGATATTAATAAAAATAGCGTTCTCCCAAAATCCTGATTGGTCAAAATTTTTCTAATGAAAACATGGCGGAAAATGACAAATCAATTTTTAATTAGAAAGTTTATAATTAAAAGGTGCCCATCGTAAAATTGAAAAACTCCACTTTTTTTATTGCAAAGTGTTGAAAGTAAACTCATAGATCAAAAGTTCATTGATTTTTGTATCGATTTCAATATATAATTGTCTGATGTTTTATAAATAAGTTTTTGGGAAAAAGACCCGCAAAAAAAGCATTCTTTCTTCTTTTTTTTCTTTTGTTTTTCTTTCTTTTTTCTATTTTTTGATTTTGGGTTTGATTTTGGTTTTAAACAAAATAATTCAATTTTTGATCTTTATTTAATATTTTAGTTTATGAAAATTGGTTGCTTGTTCTTTGGGTTATGAAATGGGCTGGTTAGAGGTGTTTCTTGAATGAGAGTTCCTCTAAGATTACAAGTTTTTTCTTTAAATTATCCTCATTAATGATCAAAATTTGCTTCGCTTCCTACAAAACAAAATGGATATCCTCAGAATCAATAATTAAAGCATATTAAATCTTGAAAATTATCATCAACACATCCAAAGAGAAGATTTAGTTTCTTTTTAAACAACTCCTTCAGTTGCAAATCGTTAGATCAGATTCCTCTTCTTCATTTATTGACTTTAATTTTTGTAATCTAAGAATCTTTCTTCAATCTGCTCTAATAAATTTGTCTTTATAACAAATATTTTGACTTGAATTTCATTTTCTCTAAGTAGTTTTTTTCCATTTCTGATACTTTTTGGTTGGGTTTTGATTCAATCTAAGCCTTGTGTTTTCCTGTTTCTCTTCTTTCTGTTCTATTTCGCTTTGAGCTTCATCATTTTTCAAAATAACTCCTTCCAACACTCGAATAACTTATAGTTTCATATTTTTTTCCCATTTATGTAACATATTACCATGATAATTATCGTTAGTGGGGAATATTATTGCACTATTAGGATCAATATTATTATCATTTTTTTTTTCAATTTTTGAGCAATTAAATGTAAATGTAAATAATGAATGTTACATAAAAGTCTTAAATTCATGTTTTTTTACTTGAAATTTATTTTGTTGGAACAAAAGATCTTTTTTCTCATGGTTCAGTTCCCGGACTTCGATGTCCATCTAATATAAGAATAGTGAATGGAAGAATGCAAAAAAAAAAAGTGGTTACGTTGTTTGTTTTTGGGTTACTCTTCACAGTGGATTGAATATCATATAAATAATCAGTTTTTGAAGAGTTTTCGTTGGAACACGTTCACAAATTTTGGAACAAGGGATTTGAAGTGACCATGAACTCTTATTTCAGATTTCTTTTTTCCAATTTTTGTTAAGGAATTCTAAAATAATTTGGTTGGTTAGAAGATAATTTTAAGTCAAAAAATAAAAGTATAGAGGTTAGTCAACAAAATGATAAAAAGAAGAAGAAAATTCATAAATAAAATGAAGGAGAAAATCTTACTTCAATTTCATGTTTCAGTCAGGTTTGGTAGGAGGGATTGTGAACCTCTTCGGAGCTCCAGGTTTTGACAAGCCTGAAAATATAGTATAATTTCTAAAATCAAAGCATAAAACTAAAAATGATATTGAGTAGTGTAAATACAACTATTTGATTCCTTCATTTCTGATAAACTCTCAAAGTTTAAAGTTATAGGTTGGAGTAAAGTTAGGGTTTGAAGTGGGGGAAAGACTTTAAAAAATTTGAAAAAAAATTTTTTTTTGTTTGATTATAAAATAACCGCCTTTTTTGACCAATCAGAATTTTGGGAGAACGCTATAATAAAAAAGATAAATATGGAAAATGTGCTATTGATATTGCAAGAGAGAAAGATAACGAAAATATGATTCAATTATTGGAATCTTTTCAAGAAAATCCATTTGAAACAAGATTTCGATTGAGAAAGCAATTTGGACTTGCAGGTATTTTTTAGAGATTCATTTCTTTTTTCATTATTTCACAAAAGTAGAATAAAAATAAAAAATATAAATCAACCAAAATAGATACTGATTCAGCTTCTCTTTTCGCATTTATTGTCTTTCTTTCAGATCATTACTTGGACTTCAAACGGAGTTACAATTCTTGAACACTTATACTGATTCCTCTTTGTTCTAGTGAGTCGAAATTTTCAGATGGTTTTGGAGATTTTTTATTTTATTTTTATTTATTTTCTCTGTAAGAACCCCAAAATCTGTAAGTAATATGATAAAAGAAAACTTTATATCAACCACAAGAAAAAAAAAAAAAAAAGATTCCAAGTATTATAAATCTATTATAATGAATTAAATCAATCGAAACGATAATCTTTGCAAGTCAAAGACTTGCGCAATACTGCATCAGTTTTCATTTTCATTTTTTGATGACACTGAATTATTTTGAAAAAAAAAAAAAAATCTGACATCATGGAAAAAATGAAAGTCTTCAAAAAAAAAACAAAAAAAAAAAAAAACAAATTTATATATAATGGACCCAATACTTTTTTCTCAACAAACAATAATTATCCAAGCTGTACTATTAGTATAATAACTCAATGGAAAGTATATTTGAAATTAATGTTGATTTGGTGAATTCACCTCCAAAGCATAGACGCAAGGAAAAGAAACCACTTGAATGGAGCCAAAGTTTGACCGTAGGAATGTTTGAAGTTAATAAGAAGGCTTTGCAAGAGAAGACGATACAAATATCAGAAGTAGTCCCTCTTGATGATATCACATCAAATGGATTGTTAGATATTCTTAGTGCAACAACTTTCTCAGAAGAGAGTTTATCACTTTGGGGGAATTACTCTGGATCCCAAATTTTTACTTCAAAAGAAGGTTTGAGAAGCAGTTTAGAAAATATGATAAGTTATTGTGAAGAGAATGTTAAAGCAAGTGAAGGATTGAAGAACAAGTTAAGATTAGTGACAAAAATGTTATATGAGAATGAAGATTTAAGAATTGGGATTCTCCCATTGTTAGCTCAGCATGGGACTGTTTGTAACGTTATGAAAGAAGTTGGAGTCGATATGGCTTATTCAGCAGTGAAAAATGAAGTCAAACTTCAACAAGAAATTGAATCTTTGAGACAAAACGTTCTTAGGGAGCTTGAAATATTGAAAGAGATTGCATTTGAGGAAATGTTTAAGAAGTCTAATCCTTGTGTTAATACCCATAATCTTATTGATTTTAGAAACAAAGCTGCTGATTTATTAGGTTTCACGAAAACTCCAGATCCTGACTATCGCAATGGTAGAGCTCAATTTAAAATTTCCACATTTTTAGAATTCTATAAACCCAAGAGGTTATTAGAAACTATTAGAGCTGCAATTTATCAAAAGACAAAGAAGATAACACCTGATGAGTTAGTTGACTGGTTAAAATCAAATTCACCTTTAGAGGACTCTTATGAATTTTTAACACAGTGTTTTGATGAAGATGGGAAATTTACAGATGCTTGTTTACTTTATTTCCTCTTTAAATTAGAGATTTTGAGGCCTTCAGATAAAAAATTCATGTAATATAATATAATATAAATAAAATAATAATTATTGTTATAGATACACACTACTTATTTGATTGCATTTCCAACGCCTTAGTTAATACTTCTATTCTATCTAACATCTCAGTAACTTGTTCTCTGAAAATTTGTTTTACATCTTGGAGATCATTTCGTAACTCTTCAACTTCTTCTGTCTTTTCTCCTAAAAGTTCGAGAGCAGTATGATGTCTATTTGATATTTATATTTATTTTATTTGTTTATTTATTAAATTCAAATATTCAATCAAAAATAAAAAAAAAATTTGGAAAAAAAAATCAGACTTATGAGATAGTTCTATTAGTTCT
>Ga0209960_1004013_pt1 | contig 11767 bp, 19 predicted proteins | sample ThiBiot_500_plan_2_FD_183947 | JGI IMG/M metagenome (GOLD analysis project Ga0209960, IMG submission 183947) | Wastewater bioreactor microbial communities from Cape Town, South Africa - Thiocy_expt_500_plan (SPAdes) | ecosystem: Engineered > Bioreactor > Thiocyanate-remediating >... | reverse complement strand
TTTATTTTACTTTACTTTACTTTAATTTTATTGTATATTTATTCTAATTAACAAAAATCATAGGCTACTTGTGCAACTAGTCAAATTACTTATACTCTATACCTCTCCCATGATAATCCTTCATCATTTGTTCAAAACTATACTGGGCCTTTACTAACTTACACAACACCACTAGAGAAAGGAACATGGTATTGGTATGTAACTGCAAAGGATTCTCTCTCTCAAATAAGATCAAGTAACCAATTCTCTTTTGTTACTCTCGCTTCACTCTGTTCGGACAGCTCTCCAAGTACTCCCACACTTATTGGAGTTAATTATATTTGGTCAGACTCAAGTATTAAAGCAATTTTATCTTGGAATACTCCTTATTTTGGTATCACTTGTGAACCACCTCCTGCTGCAGCTTCAACAATCGATTTGGTGATTTTGGACTCTAGTTCACAAGTTTATGCCAGTATAAGTTTGGTAACAAACTTTTTTCTTAACTTTCTATTTCCAAAAAAAAAAAAAAAAAAAAATAGGACAAGGATGAAACAACCTATCAAGTCAGCCCTCCACAAGGTGAATATACTTGGTCGATTGTTGCAATCAATGAAGGAAATGAACAAGCTACTTCTGCATCAGGAAATTTTGAAATATGTGATTCAACTATCTTTTCAACTTTTGCAACATCATTTCAACCTTCTAATTCTTCAATATTTCTTGACAAATCTTTGGATAACCTTATGTGGCAATATACTTCACCAATGACTGTAAAATTTCTTATTATTTGATTTTTTTTTTGAACAATTCTTCTTTGAGTTTTTTTAATTTTTGGCTTGAATTTTAATACTTTTATTTCTTTGGATTTTTCTAGTGTCTTGGGGCTAGTGTTAAATATAAATTAAATGTTGATGGAAAATCATCTTTTTTCTATTCTTTTTCAGATCAACTTGTGACAAACTATTCTATTCCTGACCTTGAGTAATTTTCTTGAAATTCGATTATATTTATCTCTTTTTATTTATATTTTTATTTATTTATTTTTTTTCAAAAAAAGATCTGGAATTTGGACTTGGACCTTATCAAACGATATCTCTGATATTCCAATTGCAAATCTCCCAACTGTTTCTTACACAAACCGTTTTTATCTTTGCACCCCAACTAACCCCTCTGCTCCTGTCTTAATTTCTCCACCTCGTTTTTCAACTATTGTCGGAAATACAGGAACTTTGACTTATACTCATAATCGGACAAATATTGATACATGTTCCCCTTTTGCTGATCAAAATTTGATTGATGAGCAATATAAATATGAAGTTTTAACTTCTCCAAGTTCAAATTTTCAATCTAGTGTTCCTATTTGTAACGAAACACTTGAACTCGATAATACTACAACCACTTTGGGCTGTACTTTAGTAAATCTTACCACAGGATCTCTTTATTGGAAAGTTAGAGTTATTAAGGAAATCAGTGTTGACTCAATCTTAGTTTCATCATTTACAAAGGATTCATCAACATCTGTTTCTTCTATTTGTATTAACTCTCCTCCCAATATTGCAGTACCTTCCCTACCTAGTAATGGAACCAAACTTGAACGTTGTGATATTAGTTTGTCCCTTATGTGGGAACCTTTAGAATTAATAGATTTCGGCACTGATTGTAGCCAATCACCTCAATTTGGTGTTCGTGTTTATATTGGAAAAGATCTAGAAAACTTTCCTGATAAAACATTCGAAGTTATTTACTCTCAAAATGAAACTGATCCATTTTCAACCATCAAAGACGGCCTTTTACCAAATACAACTTATTATTGGCAAATAGAAACTTCTAATACCCATTTTGCTCAAAGATCAGAATTTTTCACATTTGTCACTCCAGATACCTCAATAACTCCTTGTTCTGGTCACGGCAATTGTTTGAGTAATGGAGCTTGCTCTTGTGAAGCTGGCTACACTGGTGAATTTTGTGCAACTTACACCCCACCTAATAATAATGAACCAACGGAACCAAGTGAATTCTCATCCACGAAATCAGATACTGGAATGATTATTGGTATTGTAGTTGGTGTTTTTGGCTTTCTTATCCTTCTTTCAATCATTGGCCTTTTTTACTTGAGAAAAAAGATGAAGGAGAGGGATCAATTGGAAAAACCAAAGAGAAATCCTCCAGATTTTCCATCTCTAGCTTTTGTTGTTCCAAGTGGTTTTCCTCCTCTTAATCAAGAACAAATTAATTCTTGGGAAATTTTAGAACAAATGTTACTATTTGAAGGTTTTGCCCTTGCAAAAGCATTGTTAGATATTACCCAAGCAACAGAAATTGATGACATTACTAAATCTCTTGTTTACATTATTGAATTTCATGATAGAGGTTTCTTTTTTATTTTATTTTTTTATTTTATTTTATTTCTTATTTCTTATTTCAATTTCTTTCGTTTTTTTTAATTTTTATTTTTAACTTTTTCTTCTTATTATTTTGTTATTTATTTATTTTTTTTCGGTTTTTTGTGTTTCTCATTTCTTTCAATTCAATTATTTAATGAATCAATAGGTTCTGATTTTGTTAAGGATTTAATTACAAAGGATCTTAATGACAAAAAAGAGTCACACACACTTCAATCAACAACTCTTTTCAGAGATAATTCACATGCTTCTAAATCATTTAATTTTTATGCAAAAATTGTTGGAATGCCTTATTTATTTTATACTCTTGGTGACCCTATTTATGACATGGTTCATATTGATTTCTCCGAACAAGAGCCAGCACAAACTAAATCTAGAACACTCACTCGATTAAAATCTCATGGTTCTTCAATTGAACTCTCTGAAGTTATTATAAAAAGAAACTCAAGTCAACAATCAACATTCCTTGATGTTGGATCTTTTGAAGTTGATCCAAACAAGTTTTTTTCTTTCTTTTTCTTTTTCTTTTTCTTTTTTATTTTTCTTTTTAATTTTTTTAATTTTTTTTTAATTTTTTAATTTTTAATTTTTTTAGGATGACAGAAGATGATGATAGTCAATCAAATGCTTTATTCCTTCAACTAAAATGCCAAAAAATTGTATTTAGAATTTTCCGTTCGGCTTCAATTTTCCCAACAGAGTTAGTTGATATTCTTTGTCATTTAATGTCTGAAGTAGAATCCCATTTAACCACACAAGATGGAATGATTTCTGTTGCCGGATTTGTTTTCCTTCGTCTAATTAATCCTTCAATTTTATTTCCAAAACAATATGGACTTGTCGAATCCTTACCAAAAAATGATAGTTTAACGAGACAGTTAATCTTAATAACGAAAGTTATTCAAAATTTGGTAAAAATTTAATTTTAAAAAGAATTGGCTTTTTTTTAAAAAATAGAAAACTTGGAAAAAAAAAAAAAAAAAAGGCAAATGGAGTTCATTTTGGATTCAAAGAGCCTCATATGGCACCATTAAATGATTTTATAGATTCAAATAGAGATTCATTAGGAAAGTTTTTAGAAAAAATTCTTCAAAAAGGACAATCAAGTAGTTTTTTTTTTCTTTTTTCTTCTTCTTATTATTAATTAAATTATTTTCATGTACCAAATTTACATTTTTAAAATCGTAGATCAATCACTCGCAGGCGAACAAGAAACTCAAAAGAAAGAAGAACGTAAACTGGTTGAAAATGACCCGGCTGGAATCCTTCGTCCAATCCATGTACCTCGTTCTGTTGTTGACACATCTTTGATTGTAGTATATAACCATCTTCATCGAAATCAAGAGAGAGTAATTGCTTCTCTTTCTCGTTATGTATCAAGCACTAGCTCAGACATCTTCGAAAAGAGGATGAATTCTTTAATATCTGAAATTGGAGATCCGATCCAAAGGGATTTTTCAAGAAATGAAAATGTTAAATAATAAAAATTTTGGGTTTCAATTTATTGAAATATTTATTTACAATATTTAAAGACAAATGTTTGAGTTGTGTTCAAGAATCAGGTTCACTTTCCTTTATTATTATTATTATTATTATTATTATTATTATTATTATTATTATTATTATTATTATTATTATTATTATTATTATTATTATTATTATTATTATTATTATTTATAAGAGGGAAAAAAAAAAAAAAACCTCTGAGCGAGATAGTTGCAAGTGTTCCAATTGCAATTCAGGTTCTTCATTTTGGGTTCTTGGGCTATAAGGTTGTTCATCTAATGATGAACTTGAATGATCAAAAGCATTAATTTGAAGAGAATTTTCATCTGGAGATTCAAGTCTTTTTAATGCAGATGTTATCCTTTTCCGAATATCATCATTCATTTTTGAAGCTAAGAGATTTTTTAAAAGTTCACCAGCTCCAGCATCACGTAAATATGTTTTCATATCCACTTCTAAATTTAATAAATTATCTATTGCTCTCACAACATGCCTTTGAACATCACTTGAATCTGTTGATCCAAGCTGTATAATTAAAGGTATCATAGTAATCATTTTCTCTTGGTTTGTTTCTTTTCGTCAAAAAAAAAAAAAATTAATTTAGCGAAGTTTATATTAAATTTAAATGGGAAATAAGAAATAAGAACCATATAAAGCAAAGTTAGCAATTCCGCGTGCAACATGTCTTTTTATTTCCATATCATTATGCTTTTCTAAAGCATGTTTTAATGCAACGAAGAGCTTTGGGTTTTCAATTAGATGAGTTTGGCTTTCTCCTGGAAAAGGATTGTTAATTGTTTTTCTTTCAGGGAGAAAAAAAAAAAAAAAAAAACTATTGGTGGCAAGATTAGCAATTGTACAACATGAATGAGAAACAGTTTCAAATCTTGAATTAGGATTCATAATTACAGAAATCAGTAAATCTGCTCCATTTCCTTGGAGAATCTTTGCTTTGAGTTTGTCTTCTAAATTTTTTTTTTTTTTTTTTTTTTTTTTTTTTTTTTTTTTTTTTTTTCCTGAAAAGAAGGAAAAAAATAACCATTTCTTAAGGATAAGTACGCTAAAGTCTTTGCAATATATTTTCTTACATGTTCATTTTGAGATGATAATAGTTTACAAAGTGTTTCAAGACCTCCATTTTTATCTTCAATAATTCTGATTTGATTCCTCTCTTTTTTTAAAAAAAAAATTAACTTATTTATTTTCTTTTTTTGAACTAATGAAAAGGAATTTTTTTTGAATTTAATGAAAAGATACGGTTCGTTGCTAAATAAGAAATAGTCCTGGCTGCAGTTGCTTGAATAAGGTTAACATCATCAAAAAGTTTTGAACCACTTTGAACTGTTGAAGGAAGTTTCCGACCTGCTAGATTCAAGAGAGTTGTAATTCCACCTTCAATCACAACCTGCTCACTAGTATCATCTGTTACATATATATATTTTTTTTTTATTACCAAAAGAAAAAAACCAAATAAATAAATAAATAAAAATAGATATAGAAATAGAAATAGAAATAGAAATAGAAAAAGAAAAAGAAAAAGAAATAACTATTTTTTGAAAAATGTAGCAAGGTTTGTGCAATATTAAGTAGTACTGTGACATGTTGATTTGGAATATGAACCAATTGAAATAATGCAGTTAGAACTCCTTTTGAGACAAGTGTATTTTGAATTTCGACTTTATTTATTTATTTATTATAATTGAAATTGGAATTGAAATTAAAAAGTAAGAATTACGCATCCGTGAAAAATTTTCAAGGGCTGTTGTTGTAATTATATTTAATTCTTGATTTAGAGAGTTACAAAGAAAAATTAATGCATCTAATCCTCCAAATTTGACAAGTTTTGAAATTCCTCCATCTTCATAGTTTTTTTTTTTTGATTTGAAAAAGAAAAAGAAAAGAAAAAGAAAAAAAAAAGAAAAAGAAAAAGAAGGAAAAACAAAAAAGAAAAAAGAACCTTTTAATCCATAATTAGCTAATCCTTTAGCTCCATGACATTGTGTGCTAACAGAATCTGAAGTTGTATATGACACAAGAAATGAAACCTTTATGTTAAAAAAATGAATTTTTGAGATCTCAAATTTTTTGATACATTGAACATAAAATTAAGTTGAATTCTTCTTTTTTGAACCTCAAGACAATTTTCACAAACTCTTTCTGGAGATTCATATCCAAACTGGGGTAATGGAACTCTCTTATTACAACAGTTTCCACAAAATATCTCACCGCTAATTAATTATTGTTGAAAGTTATTATTATTTATCTTGCTCCAAATAAAAATTATAGTAATAATTCATCATTAAATTAAAAAAAAAAATACCATTGCCTACAATGATGCTAGATTATTATTTTATTAAGAGTGTTATTTTATTTCTATTTTGTGTTTTAGAAGGAATAAAAATTCTTACACGTCTATTAAGAGAAGTGAATGGAGCATCACAGATACCACAATTATAAGCATCCTCATCTGGGATCCAAAAGGGTCTTACTAATTGAAATCCACTCGCTTTACTCATCTTCCAAGTAAAAATTAAGCTTAAATTTCACTAAAACTAAACTAAAACTGCTTTCTCTTAACTCTTCTACTCTTCTATCTTCTATCTTCTTATATTGAGTTATGTTCTGCAAAAAAAAACCTTCTTCAAAGGTCCTTCTTCTTCCCTTTCTCCTTGTTGTTTGTAAGTCAGGTTAAGTTAACTTCAGCTTCGTGGACTTCGTTTGGTTCAATTTCAACTATTTTATTTTATTATATAGTTAATTAATAAATTAAATTACATTTGCATTGACTTTGCTATTCTTCTTTTGAACCAACTTCCTCATATTTAGATCTAAACAATACTTATTCTATTTCTATTTCTATTTCTATTTCTATTTCTATTTCTATTTCTATTTTACTTATTCTTCTTATTATTGATTTTGTAATGGATCTTTTAAAGGGCTTTGTTCTTCTTTTAAAAATTGAATGAAACAACAATTATTATCATAATTATAATTATAATTATAACTAATATTCATTTAGAATGTGTGAGAGAGATCATATCGAATTCACTTCTATCGTTTTTTGTATTTCAATAAACTATCAAATTATTCATGAGATTGAAGGATGGGTAGATGGATGGGTGTTTTCAATTGAAATTGAACAATCTATATTATTCACTATAACTTTAATCTTATGATTTTATAATTATTCAGTGACTTGCTTTCATTCCTCAACTGTATAATCAATGAACTAACGAACTAGCAAAACTAAAAGACGAACTAACTCACCTTGAGTCAATCTCTCTCTAGTTGTTGTTGTTGTTGCAGTTCAGTTGTATTTACTTATTGGTTTGTTTATTTATTATTTATTATTTGGTTTGATTTGCTATTCGAAATGCCCTTTGGTTCAACTGTAACTCATCCCAATTACAACTACAACAACATAACCTATAACACGCTTTCATCTTCTATACATTATATATCCATTAGAACTCCATATAAACTCTTGATTCAAAATTATTTATGCGTGCCAAACCCTCAATTCTCAATTTCTATTCATTTCTATTTTATAATTATTATTATTTAGATGAACAGAAGATGGAAGAGAGAGACAAGATATCTTTACTTTGTGAGCTCCAACCTTCAATCAGTGAGTCTCAAGCTAAATACTTGTTAGCACAGTGTAATGGAAGTATAGAGGCTTCATTATCAAAATATAAGAATTTAAAGAATTCAACACTCATTGTCCATAACCAACAACAAAGTCATCAACAACAGCAACATCAGCAACAACAGAAACGTAAATTTTAATGACTCTCTTCTTATTTATTTATTTTTTTTTAAACTTTAGCTTTCAAGCCATTTTTACTTTATCTTTTAAAAAAAATCCAGCTACTTTCCATTCAAATAACCAAACATCTGGGATAACAAGGCCAAAAGAAACAGATTATTATGATGATTTAGAAATCTCGTTCACAGCTTCTCCTTCTGATATTAAAAAAGCGTATTTTAAACTTGCTTTGAAATATCATCCAGATAAAAGTTTAGGAAGTCAATCAGAAGAAAAATTTAAGAAAGTATCAGAAGCATATCAAGTACCTTTTCAATTCAATTCAATTCAATTCAGTTCAATTTTCAATGGTCATTGTTTTCTTTTTTTTTTTTCTGGAAAAAACTTAAAAGGTTCTTTCAAATCCTGAATTGAAACAAAGATATGATAAATTTGGAAAAGAAATCACAAACAAAGGAACTAAGATTTTGAATGCACTTGAATTTTTCATCAAGATGTTTGGAGGAGAAAAATTTAAGGTTTGATTTTTTATTTTTTATTTTTTTTTTTGAAATCTTCAAAAATGTTAGAAGATGAATTGTTAATCATCAAAAAGGAATTTATTGGAGACTTTACATTACTTAAAATTGAAAATTGTAATATAACGGATGAAGAAAGAGAAATGAATAGAGAGGAAAGAATTTCAAAATTGGCTTCAATTATGATTCATAGATTAAAACCTTTTATTGAAGGTAGGATTTGATTTTTGTTTTTTTTATTGGAGATCTTTTTCAAAACATTTTTTTTTTTGGAAAAAAAAAAAACATCAAAAAACAGACAGAGTAGGATATTTTGAAGCTTTTATAATTAAAACAGCTGAAGAGTTGAAAGAAGAACCTTTTGGAGTTGAAATTTTAAATACTTTAGGATATATTTATGAACAAAAAGCTCAACAATATTTAGGTGAAAATAGAGTATGATTTATTTATTTATTTATTTATTTGAATAAAAAATTAAATCATTTATAAAAATATAAATAGTACTTTGGTCTTGGAGGACTTTATCATGGAGCAAAAGAAAGACTTCATCTAGTTAATGAAGCAATTTCAACAGTTTCTGCAGCATTTCAACTTCAAAGTGTTTCAATTCAAATGCAAGCACAAGAAAGTTTAGATGATAGTGGTGATGATAAAAAAGCTCAATTAGAGCATGAAACAGCTTTGAAAGGTTTTCTTTCTTTCTTTCATTTTTTCTTTCACTTTGATTTATTTATTTTTGAGTCTTCAAATTAACATTTTCTTCTTTTTCTTCTTCTTCTTTCATTAGGAATCCAAGCTTTGTGGAAATTAAATCAATTAGATATTGGTGCAACAATTAGAAGTGTTTGTGATTTAGTTCTTAGAGATGAAGAATTGGATAAACAAACTAAACAAAAACGTGCTGAAGCTCTTTTGATGCTTGCTAAGATTTTTAAAGCTGTTCATTAGAAATATTCACAGAACAACAGTCGAAACAACTCTTGTAAATAGTCTTGTAAAAAAAAATTAAAAAATTTTTAAAAAAAAAAGAATTTAGCATCAAAAGATTGAAAGAAGGATAGAAAGGCGCTAGAAAGGCGGAATCGAACCGCTCGGAAGCTAATCCGCAATGGATTTGAAGTCCATTACCCACACCAGTGAATATCATTCCAGCAACTTTTTTAATCTCTTCTCCTTCTTTTTATTCTCTCTTTTATCCTTTGGTCTCAATTATTATGGGATCTTTTTCACTTTTCTCTTTTTTTGTTCTTGATTCCAATTGATTTCTTCAACTTTCAATTGATTCCTTAAAGTCAAAACTATCTTTTCAAGATGATTTATTTCTAACTTCCTTCATTTATTGAATATTTTGAATAATAATTCATTTGATGTTTTTTTCAATTTCAGTAAATTGTAAAAAAAAAAGTGTGACTGGCAACTTTTTTTTTTTTTTTCACAATTAATCCATTAATTAATTAGCTTTCAATTCTTCAATTCAAAAATGAAGAAGATAGTCAGTAAAAGAGAATTTGTTCAATTTGTAAGTAGCTTAACAAATCTTAATCGTTTAAGCACGACATTATCCTCACTCTTAGCACCTTCAAGACTAGCTCGCTTTGACCAAGTACTTCATAATCGAATCAACTCTGTTCATGTCGCATTCGAATCCCCATCCAATGTCCATAATGTCATCTCTTGTTTAAGAACTGCCGAGGCTTTAGGAGTCTTCAACTTTCACTTCATCTCTTTCTTTCCTTCTACTAATCCTTCCCCTTCAAGCTATCTCACTTCCAATGAATCTATGAAAACTGGGATTCTCAATAAGATATCTTCTGGATCATTTCACTGGATCTCTTGTGAGAGTTATTCAAGCTTTTTAGAGTTTTCAACATCTTTTAGAACAAATTATCCAACATATAGACTAATTGGAGCTGTTCCAAAGGAATCAAATGAAACAGATTCTACTGAACAATTCCCTACATCTCTTTTTGGACATAATGGTGAGTTTTTTTTTTTTAAAGAAAAAAAATATTTCTTTTTAATTTTATTTCTTTTTAATATTCTTTCATTTTTACATCTAACAAATTCAAAAAAAAAACTCAAAGAAAATGACTTTGATTCAACTCATCAAAATCCTCTAGGAAGTAAGCATCATGTTGATTTAGATGAAATCCCATTACTTGAACCAATTTGTTTGTTATTTGGAAATGAAAGTCGTGGATTAACTCAAGAAGCAATTCAAGGTTGTTCTCAATTATTTAATATCCCAATGTATGGATTCACAGTAAGCTATAACTTATCAGTCTCAACTGGGATTAGCCTTTATGAGACTCTACAACGAAAAAGAAGATTATTGAAACAAACAGGAGATTTTACACAAAGGGAACTAGAAATAGAAAAGTTATGGCTCATTTATTCTTCGGTTGGTAGAAATTCAGGAGCAACAATTGTAAATAATATTTGTGAAAAAGAATTTCCTTTAGAGTGGGAAAAAATTGTGAATAGAGAAGATGAAAATCAATTAAAAGAAAAGGATGAAATTCAATAAAAGTGGTATCAAAAGAAAATAAAGAAAGAAAAGATACTATTGTTTTTTTTTTTCAAAACTGAACGAGACATTTTTTATTATTTCAACATCAAAAATGGGGGTAGGGAGGTGAGGGTAAATAGCCTAGAGAGAACCTTTTGAATTCTTTTGTGGAGAAGGGAGAATCCACTTTTTCTGAACAAAGAATTCATATAACCTCTTAGCTCGATGGGCATCAGAACGAACTTTCTTTTTAAAAGTTGACCTTCGAATTTGTCTTGGGCCTTCTTTAAATAGTGAATTCCGTAATTTCAAGTATAAGGATTGAGGAATATTAATTGAATTACAGAACTCTTTCTCTTGCTCAGAAACTTTGTCTTTTTGAATAAATAAAATAAGAATTCGAATGAACAAAAAGAAAGAAAGAAAAAAAAAAAGAATTAATTTCAATTAATTAATTAATTAATTATAAGAAATGTTTTATACAATAAAATATTGAATAGAAATAACAAAACAATTCCGATTTTTTTAAAAAAAAAACAAATAAATAAATAAATAAAATTACAAAATAATAAAAATAAATAATAAAGAAAAGGTTACTATTATTACTATTGGGGTCATAATCCTCAAAGTCTGAGTTATTATTGTTATTGTTATCTGTAGCTCCTTTCCCATTCTCCTCCTCTTTCTCTTCCATGTCGAATTCCCTACCTAAAGAGTTCCTCTCATTCACAAGTCCAGCTTTTTTACAGAAGTCAAGAACAATTCGGAAGCAGTTCTCATTCTTCTTAATTGAGCGAGTCGGGCGGTCTTGTTTGCGCTTCTTCTTCACCACATTATACACCACTCCACTCTTTGGTTCCTCCACCGTCATTTTTTTTTTTTCTCTTTAAGAGTAGTTATACCCCAACTCTCTTTTTTAAAAAGAAAAACTACAAATGAGTATTTCTTTTTGTTTCTTTAACTCTTTGTTGTATGTTGAGGTGAGAAACTCAACAAAAGAGAGAGAAAGCAGAGAAGCTTTTCTTTTTCAAAAAAAAAAAAAAAAAAAAAAAATTAAAATGGCGAACTAATTTTGGATTTT
>Ga0209960_1004011_pt1 | contig 11775 bp, 13 predicted proteins | sample ThiBiot_500_plan_2_FD_183947 | JGI IMG/M metagenome (GOLD analysis project Ga0209960, IMG submission 183947) | Wastewater bioreactor microbial communities from Cape Town, South Africa - Thiocy_expt_500_plan (SPAdes) | ecosystem: Engineered > Bioreactor > Thiocyanate-remediating >... | reverse complement strand
GAAAAGAAGAAAAAGAAAAAGAAAAAGAAAAAGAAAAAGAAAAAGAAAAAGAAAAAGAAAAAGAAAAAGAAAAAGAAAAAGAAAAAGAAAAAAAAAAGAAAAAAGTACCACATACAAGCTTCACCTCCAATAACTAATTGTTCTTCTTCTTCAGTTAAACCTTGAGGAATTGGTTCAAGTTCATAAAAATCAATCCATGTTTCAAGCCATCTATATCTATAATCTCCTGGAACTGCTTGATCAAGATACCATCCTTTGATTTTTATTTTTATTTTTATTTTTATTGGTTATTTTATGTTTAATTATCAGTTTTTTTAAAAAAAATCAAATTAAAATTACCATTTGAACGAATGACTTGTTTTCCAGCTTTAATTACATCAGTCATATATGAATCTTGTTGCCAAACATGAATCAATGCATTTTGTGGAACTGGAATTTCATTCACAAATGTATCATCCTCCCATTTATGAAACATTAGTTTTGATGAAAAGAAAAAAGAAAAAAGAAAAAAGAAAAAAGAAAAGAAGGAAAAAAGATAAGAAGATAAGAAGGAAAATACCCAAACAATGACAGTTTTATCTAAATGAACAAGAACTTCTTCTCCCAATCTTCTCCAAAAATATTTCTCAAGTTCTTCATAAGTTGGAATTCCATTTGCATCCATAAATTGTTTAATTTCTGGTTTTGATTCCCAACAAACATGTCTAACTTCATCTCCTAGAAATTTTATAAATGGTTATTGAGATTATTGATTTTAAATTGAAAAAAGAAAAAAGAAAAAGAAGAAAAAAAGAAAAAAAAGAAAAAATGAAAAAAAGAAAAAATGAAAAAAAGAAGAAGAAGAAAAAAAAAGACCTCCCAAATGAAAGTAAGCATCGGGAAAAACAGTTTCAAATTCTTTGAAAAGATTAAAAAGAACTTCATAAGTTTTATCAACAGTTGGATCAAGGGCAACACTTTGTTTTTGATAAATGTATTCATCATCATAAAAATGAGGACATCCAACAATTTCTGGGAATGCATAACCAAATGAACTATGTCCTGGAATATCAAACTCAATCACAACTCGAACTCCTCTTTCTTTGGCATGTCTAATGATTGTTTGAACATCTTCTTGACTATAAACTGCCCATTGAGAATATGCTCCTTTTTCTGTTAATTCTGGATATGTTTCTGAATAAATTGGGAATGAATCTGCATCAATTACATGCCAACTATGATTTTTTTTAATTATTATTTGAAATCAGTCAACTTTTAAATGAAAATTTAACAATTAAAATATTAAATAAAATAAAAAATAAATAAAAAATAAAATAAATAAAAATAAAAATAAATAAAAATAAAAATAAAATAAAAATAAAAATAAAAATAAAATAAAAAAAAAGATTACTGGAAAACATTCATTTTGGCATAAGAAAGAGCATCAATTGTTTTTAAAAGAAATTCAGTTGGGAAAAAATGACGAGAAGTATCAATTAACATTCCTCTCCAAGCAAATCTTGGACGATCTTGAATCTCAATGGGTGTTTCTTCAATAATAAATTCATCATCTTCAACATATTTCACTAATTGAGAGAATGTTTCCAATCCCCAAATAGCTCCAAAAACTGTTTGAGCTGTAATAGTTCCACTTGTTCCTGAAATTGAAAGTGTATAACTTTCTTCAACTCCCAATTGAAGTTCTTCATCATCAGTTAACACATTCACTCGAACCTCTTTTAAATAATCCTCTTTCACTTTTCTTTGAATTGATGATGATGATCGAATAAAGATTTGTTTCTTTTCAAAGATCAATTCATGATATCTTTCAAATGCTTTTGTCAAGATTTCACTTTCTACTCCCGATGCAACAAATTTAAAATCACTTGAATTCACCTTTTTTTTTTTTTTTTTTTTTTTTTTTCTGAAATTAGAAACTTTAAAAAGAGATATATACAATTAAACACTTCAATGATTACAAACAAAGAAGAAATCAAATTCAAACAAACAATAATCTTAGATCTCTCTTTTTTTTCAATAAAAATAAAAAATAAAAAAATAAAAGGAGACAGAAAATAATAAAAAATTTTCAATAACCAATTCATTTTTTTTTTAAAAAATAAGAAGTTGAAACTAATTCATCTCAAATTCTAATTTCATAGATCTTTTTGAGATCTCATTTTTGTTTTTGTTTTTGAAATTCAACAACAATAAAATAAAATAAAAAAATATGAAACAAAAATAAAAATATAAAAATATAAACAAAAAATACAGAACTAAAACAAATGAATAAATAAGAATCTAAAGAAAATAAAAGAATAAAAGAAGAAACTTACTAAAGAATATTGTTCCCCATGAGAAAGTAAAGAAGGCAATGGCCAGATATTGGAAGCAGAAGTGGCAGTGATGGCACAACAAATGCTCACACACAATATCAATAACATCCTCATCCTTTTACTTATTTATTTATTTATTATTTATCTTCTATCTTCTTTGTTTAACTCAACTTACTTACACTCTACTTATTATACTTTGAGTTAGTTTGTTTGCTATTGATTTTTTAATTTATTTTTAATTGAATTTCAATCCGAAAAACTGCCACAACCCCAGATTTTTGGGTAAAAATGCAAACAATAGAAAACATCAACATGCTTATTGAAAAATCTATTCTCTATTCTCAATTTTCGAATAACAATAAAATTCAAACTTATTGAAAAATCAAAATGAAAATAACAGAAGAAATAAATAAAATATTGGATCAATGAAGTTTTAATTTTCAATTTGATGATATTTGATTGTTTCATTGCAAAAATAAATGAAAATATATGTTGGATATTCATATTTAATAATTTATAGATGTGAAGAATGAAATAAATCAATGATTTTGATGTGACACTGTATGGATTGATAGAAATCCTTGTCTTCTATGATGTTGATTCCTTTAAACATATCGAGACTGCAACATTGACTTGATTCTCTGACTCAATGAAATGAAACTCATTTTTACTTTTGCTTTTGACCCTTCCCATATCCCAATAAAAGAAAATCAGTGCAACAAAGTTAATAAAGTGAGATCTGTTTTGGTTTGATGTTCCTTTGGAAGTTTTGTTAGATTATAACTAACTTGTGTAAGGGAATCAAAAAAAGAACAATTAATTATCTAAAAGAGAAGTAAAAATAAAATTAAAATTAAAATTAAAAATAAAATTAAAATAAATGGAAGAAGAGTTTTTCTGTGGATGTGGGAATAATGATATTGAAAGTGTTCAAGCCTCACTTCCTAACCTTCAACTCAATACCAACTGGCAAGATAAGTTTGGAAGAACACCTTTTTATCTTGCTTGTAAAGAAGGTCATACTCAAATTATCAAGTTATTATTAAAGGATTCAAGGATTGATATTAATAAAACTGAGAACTATGGACAAACACCTTTCTTTATTGCTTGTTATCAAGGTCATATTGATATTGTCAAATTGTTATTAAATGATAAAAGAGTGGACGTCAATAAACCAAATAATAGAAATGGTTGGACACCTTTTTTTAATGCTTGTGAAAGAGGTCATATTGAGATTGTCAAATTATTATTGAATGATATTAGAGTGGATTTAAATTCAGAAAATAATTATAATCAAACAGCTTTTTCAATTGCTTGTGAAAAAGGTCATATTGATATTGTCAAATTATTATTAAATGATAAAAGTGTGGATGTGAATCAAGGAAATAATAATAATTGGACAGCTTTTCATATTGTTTGTAGAAATGGAAATAAGAATAAAGATGGAAATGGAAATGCAAATGGAAATGGAAATGGAAAAGATAATATTGATCTTGTAAAATTATTATTAGAGAATGAAAGAATTGAAATAAATAAAGCAGATAAAGGTGGTTGGACACCTTTTCATATGGCTTGTGAAAAAGGACATATTGATATTGTTGAAAGTATTTTATTGAGTGGAAGAGAAATTAATTTAATTTCAACATGTAATAATAAAGGTAAAACTGGAATGGATATTGCAAGAGATAATGGAAGATTGGATATTGTTGAATTAATCAAAGAATTAGAAGGTAAACAATTTTTTATTGCATGTAAAAATGGGAAAGTTGATGAAGTTGAAACTTTACTTTCCAATCCACAAATTCATCCAAATTGGCAAGAAAAATATGGTCAAACACCATTTTATATTGCATGTTCTTTAGGGAAATTTCAAGTTGTGAAATTATTATTAAAAGATGAAAGAGTTGATATCAACACTCCAGAAAATAGTTTTGGTCATACACCTTTATATATTGCTTGTTCAAAAGGTCATCTTGAAATTGCAAAAGATATTTTAATAAGTGGAAGAGATATTAATTTAAATGCATTGGATTCCAAAGGCAAAACTCCACTTGATATTTCAAAAGAAAAAGTAAATGAAAGAAAAAAAACAACAGAACCTGAAGAAGATTTTCAAAAAAGAATTAAAAAATATCAAGATATTATTGAAACTTTGGAAGGAAAAACACTTTTTGAAGCTTGTAAAAATGGAAATGTTCAACAAGTTCAATATTTACTTTCCAATAATAATAGTAATAATAATAATAATAATCATAATAATAACAATGATAATAATCAACAAATGAATATTATTAATTGGAATGATAAATATCATCAAACACCATTTTATATTGCATGTAAAAATGGACATATTGAAATTGTGAAATTATTATTAAATGATCAAAGAGTTGATGTGGAAAAAGCAGATAATTATGGCCAAACAGCTTTTCATATTGCATGTGAAGAAGGTCAAATTGAAATTTTGAAAATATTATTGAAAGATCAAAGAATTGATATCAATCGAGTCAATAAAGGTTTTTGGACACCATTTTATTTTGCATGTAATAAAAAACACATTGGAATTGCGAAATTATTATTGGAAGATGAAAGATTGGATGTGAATAAACCAAATGATAATGATAGAACACCACTTTTTATTGCATGTAATAAAGGACATACAGAGATTGTGAAATTATTATTAAAGGATTCAAGAGTTAATATAAATCAAGTAAATGAGAATTATGGTCAAACACCATTTCTTTCTGCTTGTTATCAAGGACGTCTTGATATTGTGAAATATTTATTAATCAATAAATCAAAAATCAATATTCAAAAAAAAGATAAACATGGAAGAACAGGAATTGAGATTGCAAAAATTAGAGGAAAAGAAGAAAAGAAAAGTTATGAAAGTGAAGAAGATTTTCAAGAAAGAAAAAGAAATTGTCCAAAGATTATTGAATTATTAGAGAAATTTGAAACAAATCCAAAAGGAACAACATTTGATCTTGTCCAAGAACTTTTAAAAGATGGTAAACTTCATTTTTCTCAATTATTTATTTTTTATTTTCTTTTCTTTTCTTTTCTTTTCTTTTCTTTTCTTTTATTTTCTTTTCTTTTATTTTATTTTATTCTGATCCTTTTTTCTTTTTTCTTTTTTTCTTCTCTAGATCCAAATTATTTTAATGATCAATCTGTTCTTGAAAGGAAGAATTCTAATCAAGGAGAAAAAATTAAAGAAAATCAATCATCTATTGGAATAAAGAAAACTGATAAAGAAGAAAGAAAAAAAGGAAGAAAAGGAAGTCAATTCAAAGGTTGTTTTTTTATTTATTTATTTATTTATTTATTTTTTTTATTTTCTGAGTTCAAACAAAAATATATAATAAAATGAAATTCAAAAACAAAAACAAAAAACAAAAAACAAAAAACAAAAAAGGAATGGAATATGAAATTGAATATAATAATGATTTATTCATGTTAAGAACAACAGAAGAAACACTTTCTGATTTTGAAAATTCGATTCGATCAAAGATTGGAATTAATGAAAATGAAAAAATTCGATTACAATTCAAAAGGAATGGAAAACTTTATGTTTTGAATGATTTGGAACATTTGGAAGGAGGAATGACAATTAAAGTTTCAAATTTAACAATAACTGAACCAGAAGAAAAATGTTGGTGGAATACAAACCCAAATGATAAAATGGATTGGGAAGAAAAAGGATATATTGAAACAAAATATCTTCAATGTTTACTTCGAGATAATCAACAAAATGTTGTTGATAATGGAAATGAATATTTGAAGAAACTTGAATTATTAATTCGATTTTTTGGAGGAGATATAAAACAAGTGAACAAAGCTTATGTTTTATTTAATGAGAAATTATATGATTCATTTCAACATTATCGATCATTTCTTTCAAATCAACAAAGAGTAACTCCAGGAAATTTCAAGAAAGATGATTGGAAAAATGGAAATGATGTTGGTCAAAAATTCAAATTTCATGATCATTATATCAAAATGGCTGAAAATTTTGATTGGAATCATTCAAAATTGGTATTCTTTGATATTTATTTAATATTTATTTAATTAATTAATGATTTATTTTGAAAGTAAACAATCAATAACTTCAATATTTTTTTTGAAAATATTAAATAGTTATATGCCATTCCAATGATTCATGGGACAAGTGAAACTTCTTTACTCGAAATTTGTCAAACTGGTTAAATTTCTCTTTCTTTCTTTCTTTTTTTTTTTGAAAAAAAGTGTCATTAATTTGAAGTATTTATTAATTTTGATTTTGATTTTGATTTTGATTGAATAAAAATAGGACTTGCAGCAACAGGAGCAACTGATGATGGATATTATGGTCAAGGTATCACTGTTTTTTCATTTTCTATTTTATCAAAACCAAAATAAGAATCAAAATAACAAAAATAAAGGGATGTATTTCAGTAGTTCATTATTTTATTCATCAAGATACTCCAAAGATAAAGATAGTCCAAATGGAAAACCATTTATTATTTGTATGATTACTCCTGGAAATGTTTATCCTGGTTTCTTTTCTTTTCTTTCTTTTTTCTCTTTTAAATAAACCAAAACAAAAAAAAAACAAAAAAAACAAAAAAAATCAGTGACAGAAAGCCCATATCTTGAAGGACCAGTTAAAATTGAAAATCCAGAAGGATTTATTAGAAGACCATATAAATTTGGTTATCAATCTCATTATACTTTAGGTTCTTTTCCTTTTCCTTTTTCTTTTCTTTTTTTCCTTTTCAAAAAAATCAAACCAAAATAAATGAAGTAATAATAATTTTAAATAAATAAAAATAAATAAAAAATAGTGAATAAGTTAGAATTTGAAAAAGCATATCCAATTAAAGGAAATATTGATGGAAATGTTGCAAATGAATTAGTTGCATTTGAAAAAGCTCAAGTCCTTCCTTTATTTGCCATTTATTACAAATAATTGTATATTTCAATCCATCAAAGTCCACCTCATAGATTTTTCAACAAACAAAGATTATTTATTAGAATTTATTTATTTTGTATAATTATTTCAATTAAAATTAATGACTTTTTGATTGTTTTTTTTTGAAATTGAGAAAATGAAACTTTTTGAATAATTGAATCAAAAAATAAAATGAAAAAATAAAAATGAAAAATGAAAATGAATGGATGAAAAATAATGAAAGGAAATTGATTTGACAAGAAAAAAAAAATGGGTGAGTAGCTCAGATGGTAGAGCGCTTGCTTTGCATGCATGAGGCCCTGGGATCGATGCCCAGCTCATCCACTTATTTTTTTTTTTTTTTTTTTTTTTTTTTTTTTTTTTTTTTTTGAAACAAAATCTCTTCAATCAATTAAATTTATCCACCAAAAGAAAAAAGAGCAAAGAAACATAGATATATTCAGTTTTATTATCATTTTGTTATTCTTTGTTTCTTATGTAGTTAAAAATAGATTAAAAAGTCCTTTGAGATATTGAACAATTTCCATTGCACCAAGCTTTGATTCTCCGTAGAGACGATCAACAAAAGTGATTGGAACCTAAATTGAATTGAAATTGAGTTGTTTTTTTTAAAAAAAAGGAAAAAAAAAAAAGTGAAGACCTCAGCAATAGAATAATTGCGTTCTCGAGCTCTAATTATCACTTCCATTTGAAATACGTATCCTTTTGAGACTACTCTTGAAATAATGTCTGCAAGGACTTCCTTTTTATAAAGTCTAAAACTTCCTGTTAAATCTGAGGTACGAGGTTGTAAGAGAGTTGCTGCAATAAAATTTGCAACACGACTAATGGAATTAAAAAATTAAAATTTACAATTCCAATGAAAATATGTTATTGGTTTTTTGGTAAGAAAGAAAGCTAACCTGGTAAGTTTTCGGTATAAATCCCAACCATAAACTCCTCCATTTCCAATATAACGACTTCCAGTGACAATATCATAATTCTTTTCTTTTTGTTTGCTAATGTATTGTTAGATGAGCTTCGAAGAAGAAGGAAAAAAAAAGAAAAAAAAGAACCTGATGAATTCTGGAATAAACTTTGGCTAAAAAAAAAAAGTAAGAAAGAAAGAAATTGTTAATAGAATGAAAAGAAAAAAAAAAAAAAAACTCAATTCAAAAATACATGATGTGACATATCTGCATCCATAATTAAGATATAATCACCTGTAGCATGTTGAATTCCAAAAATATATGCGGATCCGAGTCCTAATTTTTCTTTCCTTGGTCGAAGGACCTTGAATTGTTTTTTATTTTATTTTGCGATCAATAAAACAACTCAATCCTAATCAAATGAATCTTACAATTCTTTTTTCTCCATAAACTTTTTGTAACTCTTTAGCAATTTCAAGTGTTCCATCAGGACTTCCATCATCAATCACAATAATCTCAAAGTCGACTTTGCTGTAAATATTTTTCATTAATTTGTTAGTGGTTAGAATTGTATGATATCTTGAACAAATCGAAAAGAGAGAATATACGCTTCTTCCATGGACTTAACAATTAACCAAACTATGATTGGTAAGTTGTTCCTCTCATTGTAAGTTGGCAATAAAACTGAGATCTTCATTCTATTAAAAAATTTTTTTTAATTAGAATCTGAAGTTGTTGATATATATATCTTTCTCTCAAAAATTATATTGATTTCAATAAAAGAAATGATTTGGTTCCAATTCCAATTCAAAGCCATTATTATTTTGAGATGATAATATTCAAATAAATTCTATTCCTTAACATCAAAGAACTCCTTCAATTTTTGAACTTTTCAAGTATTCCCTAAACAATCTTGCAATTCCTTAAGTTTACAATGTGTAATGGCTTGACTTGATCAAAAGAAGTTGTATTTGGGTCAATATCATATTCCGATATGTCTTGAATTGTAGCTTTGTAGCTTTGAATTGCGTTTCACAATTATAAATGCATTTTGAAATTTGAGTTTGACCTGTAACGATCCAATAAAGATCATAACTTGTTGGGCAAAGATCTTCACTTAAAGAGAACCTCTATTCTTGTTATTATTCTAATATAAGAAAAATGAATTGAAGTGAATTGAAATGAAACAACCATTAGTTCACTTAAAATCTCAATTGAATAGGTCCTTCATCCAGTCTTCCCCAATTAATTGAACAACAAACAGTTGAAGTTATCGTTATTACTTATAAAATAGGGATCCAATGAGTGAGGAAGTGCTTTCCATTGTGACTTGGAACATCAATGGTCTGCGTTCTCTATGCTCAGGAAGAGGGAAGGAGTTTGATATTAAGCTATTAGAAGAGAAATTAGACCAGTTAGACTCAGATATCATATGTTTTCAAGAGACGAGGATACCAAGAGAGAAGATGGTTGATGAACTAGCTGGAATACAGAATTATGAAGCGTATGTATTCTTTTAATTTATTTCTTTTTTTAAAATATATATATTTATTTTTATCAAATGAATTGCAATTAATAATAATATTAATGAATCAGGTTCTATTCATTCTCTCGAACAAAGTCTGGTTATTCTGGTGTTGTAACATATTGTAGAAAATCAAGAGGATTGATGCCTTTTGCTGCAGAGGATGGATTTAATGGACACTTTAGAAATGAAAAGGATAAAGAGATTGGAGGATATCTCCTTTCTACGGCTGAGTTGAAGGATCTTGATTCTGAAGGGAGATGTGTTGTAACAGATCATGGAGATTTTGTTCTTTTTAATACTTATTTTCCAAATTATGGAGGATCAGAAGAAAGTAGTATTTATTTTATTAATCCTATTGTTTGATTATATTTAAATGATTGATACAATTATTAATGATTTATATATTTAGGATATGATTTTAAACTTAGATTTTGTCAGGCAATTGAAGCTAGATGTCAAGGTATTAATTAACTTTTGATTTGATTTTTCTTTTGATTTTGAAATCTGTGAAATAGAGTTAATTTCTTGTGGTAGAAAAATTATGATTGTTGGAGATATAAATTCCCTTCATAAACCAATTGATTCATGTGATCCAAAGAAAATGCTTAGAAGATATGAAAAAGAAAATTTTAATGAAATTCCTCATATAAAATGGTATTTTTGTTTCTTACTTTTGTTCAAATTGGATATAGATATAAATTCAAATTGCAATAGGTTTGATCAATTTCTTGTTGATGGAGGAGGAAATTTTATTGATTTATTTCGACATTTTTATCCTGAAAGAACTCAAGGTGAATTGTTCTTTGACTTAAACTCAATTTTATCATTTATATTTACATACATTATTTTTTTAAAAAAAAGCTTACACATGTTGGGAAACTCGAACAAATGCAAGAGAAACAAACTATGGAACAAGAATAGATTATATATTAATTGATAAAACTTTATTAAATGATAAAAATGTGACTCCAATTAGTTGTAATATACGACCTGAAATTAAAGGATCTGATCATTGTCCTGTTGCAGCTACTTTCAAAGGTAACTTCCAATTCATTCAATTTCTAAAAATTTCACAAATCTTTCTTTCTTCCTTCCCTTTCCCTTTTTAGTTCATCAAAGTTTTTTTACACAATGTCCAAAAGAACCCCCTTCATTATCTTCCAGACTTATGCCAGAATTCAGAGGAATGCAACAAAAAATTTTTAGTTTTTTCAAGAAAAATATTGAAATTAATACAAACACAAATACAATTGTACAAGAAACTCAAATTCAAACTCAAACAGAAATTCAAATTCAAACTAAAGAAGATTACATCGAAACTCAAATCGAAACTCAAGTGGAAACTCAAACTCAAACAGAAAATGAAGTTGAAACTGAATTTTCGTCTCAAATTCAAGATAATGTAGAAAATCAAAATGACCAATCAAAAAAACTTTTGGACACAAAGATTGGAACAAAGAATGGATTTACAGCTCAAAATTCAAAATTAAAACGAAAAAATTCAGCACCCGATGAGGGTTCAAGGAAAATCCATTCATTTTTTCGAAGTCAAACTCAAATTGAAAAGATATCATCAGTTGAACAAACAGTAATTGAACAAATCCCTCAAGATTTTAAAGTTCAAGATTCCTTAGATCAATCATCCACCGAAAAATGGAAGAGGTTGATTCAATTTATTTAATTAATTCTAATAACAATTTAGAAAACAAAGAAAAAAAATAATATGTAGCATTTTCAAAGAAGAAAGAAAAGAAAAAACTCCACTTTGTTTGCACTTTGAAAAAGCTCTTCTTAAAACTGTGAATAAAGGAGGACCAAATAAAGGAAAACAATTTTATTCTTGTCCTCGACCTGCAGGACAAGCTTCTGATTCTTCTTCAAAGTGTGCATTTTTTCAATGGAAAACTTGATTTGTAAAAAAGAAAAAAACTCCAAAACTCAAGTAGTATGTATATAAACTGTATTTTTATATCTTTTTTTCTTTTTTTTTTTCCTGTACAAATATTGAATAAATCTTATTTTCTATTCTTTTGAAGATGTTCTCAGTATATAGCGTAAAGTTGAAAGGGAAGT
>Ga0209960_1004008_pt1 | contig 11797 bp, 24 predicted proteins | sample ThiBiot_500_plan_2_FD_183947 | JGI IMG/M metagenome (GOLD analysis project Ga0209960, IMG submission 183947) | Wastewater bioreactor microbial communities from Cape Town, South Africa - Thiocy_expt_500_plan (SPAdes) | ecosystem: Engineered > Bioreactor > Thiocyanate-remediating >... | reverse complement strand
TTTTGTAAATTCTTTAATAGTAATTGATGAACAAAATGAAACCCCTCCAAAAAATCCTGGTTTATTTTCTTTCTTTTCTTTCTTTCCCTTTTTTTTATTTATTTATTATTTATTTATTTAATTTCTTTTAGTTGATTTGGTAGCAATAATTGTTGGAACAGTTGGAGGAGTTATTTTCATTGTATTAATAATAATTGGAGCCATTTTATTCAAGAAATATCGAACTGTCAAAAGAAAAATCTCAGAAACATCAGAATTAGAATTAACTGATGCCAATTCTTCCAATTTCAGTTCCAATTTCTGTTTTAATTTCTTTCTTTTGAAAAAAAAATTTTTTTTGACAAATCTATTAATCAATATAATATTAATAGCAAAGAGTGTTAAACTTGGAAGATCAAAAAGTCAATCAAGTTTTTATCCAAAAGCTGATCAAAATCCTGAATCCACTTTAATGAATACCACTCTCGGTTTGTTTTCTTTTCTTTTTTTTTTGCCCTTTTTTTTCTTTGCTTTCTGGAGTTTTATTTCATTTCGTAATAAATCAATTAAAAAAAACAAAAGAAATTGCAATTCCTGGATTTTTACTTCTTGATTTTGGAACACAAATTCGAAAAGAAGAGAAATTAGGATCAGGAGGAGCAGGAAGTGTATTTTCAGGAGCATTACTTGATCATGAACTTATTTCTCAACATGAAACTGATAAAATTGCTTTGAAACTTGTTCCCAAATCTCCAATTTTATCTGATGATGAATCAAAAGAAGTCTTTTTACAAGAGGTCTCTTTGATGTGGTATGTTTTCTTCTTTTCTTCTCTTTTTCCTTTTATTTTTTTATTTTCTTTTATTTCTTTTTATTTTTACTTTTGACTCAATTCCAAATCTCAATCTCAAAAATGATTTTTACTAGGTCATGTTCATTCCATCCCAATGTAATTAAATTGATTGGATATACAATTGAACCAGAACGATATATTGTTACAAAGAAATATGAACTTGATTTATTCCATTTTATTTATCATCCAAATGAAGAATTACCTCCTTTACTTGCTATGAAACTTACAAAGTATCCTTTTACTTTTTTCTTCTTTTCTTTTTGTTTTTTTTTCTTTTCTTATATTCAAAACAAAATCAACAAAAACCTTTTTTTTTTTTTGGTTCAAAAAGTGATATTGCATCAGGAATGGCATCAATTCAAGAACTTGGAATTATTCATAATGATTTAAAAAGTGCTAATGTATTATTAGAACAAGTTGAAATTGCCCCTGGTAGATATATGCTGAGAGGTTTTTAATTCTTTTTTTTATTTTTAAATATCATGTTACTATTTTAATAAAATCAAAATAAATAGGAATAATCTGTGATTTTGGATTAGCTAAAGTATCAACAGGATCGGTGGCAGTGACAATTAAGAAAGGTCATGAACAAACAGGACTTTCACCAAGATATGCAGCTCCTGAAATGTTTTCAAAAGCAAGAAATGCTGTCTTCTCTGATCAAACCGTACTTTTATTTCACTTTTTTCACTTTTTTCAATTTTGAAATGGAAATGAAAATGAAAAATGAAAAAATGAAATCCAGAATGAGACAAAATCTGATGTGTATTCACTTTCAATAATCATTTGGGAAATGTTAACAAGAGAAATTGTATGGCCAGGTCTCTCAAACGATGATATTGAAGTGAGTGTCAGAAGTGGAAACAGAGTACATTTTTTAACTTTTTTTTTATCATTTTCTTTATTGGTCACTAATAATCTAACATCAAATGTAATATAGCCACCAATTCCAGAAATATCACCAGAAGATCCAGCAGCTAAATTATTAGTTGATCTAATGAAACATTGTTGGAATGGTGAACCTTCCAAAAGACCATCTTTCAAAGACATTACTATGAAGCTGGGTCCTTTATTAAATGACTGGTAATCGTTCCCAAATAATAAATAGACATTCAATTTCTCTGGTCTTCCTTTCAACAATTTCAAAAAATATTTTCATCCATAAGTTGAATAAAAACAAACTCAAAATTTTTTTCAGAAGACATTAAAATAAGTAAAGTTCTTTAAATAAATGATGACATCAAAATTGATTTATTGTTCATTTAACAGAAAAGTCAATTTTGAAGTGATGTCTCTAAATGAAGGTCTTTGTGATGCTTCACCATCCCAACAACGTTTCATCAGGTCAACTAGTAGTACTGCTGATGGATCATCTAATGGAATTTCTGGAATTGGGGGCTATGGTATTAAGATTGCATTGTCAGGAATTGGACAAGAAAGTCAAGAAACGAAAATAATAATCAATAAAAAAAGAAACAATAAACTTTATGATAAAATAAAAATAAAATAATTTAAAAAAAATATACCCTATTTCCACTTCTTACAGCTACTTCAATATCATCATTTGAGACACCTGGCCAAACAATTTCTCTTGTTAACATTTCCCAAATTATTATTGCAAGCGAATATACATCAGATTTAGTTTCGTCCTAGTAGATTAATGGTGAGGACAAAAAATCGAAGAAATAAAATTTGTGATTCAGAAAAATAAAGAAACAATACAGAATGATCAGTGAAGACAGCATTTCTTGTTTTAGAGAACATTTCAGGAGCTGCATACCTTGGTGAAATACCTGTTTGTTGGTGGACTTTGTTGGCACTAACTGCAACTGACCCTGTTGATACTCGAGCCAATCCAAAATCACATATTATTCCTGAATTTCATTTTGAGTTGAATTTATTTGAGGTCTTTTTTATGAACCTAAAGGAAATAAAATAAAACCTCTTAGAATATATTTTCCAGGAGTAACTTCAATTTGTTCTAATAATACATTAGCACTTTTTAAATCATTATGAATAATTCCAAGTTCTTGAATTGATGCCATTCCTGCTGCAATGTCACTATTTAAAGGTTCATTTTATTTTTAGAAAGAAGAAAAAAAGAAAGGAAAAGAAAAGATCACTTTGTTAACGTCAGTACGAGTAAAGAAGATAAATCTTCCTTTGGATGATGAATGAAAGTAAACAAGTCTAGTTCATATTTCTTTGTAATAATATAATATTCTGGTTCAAGTGTGTACCCAATCAACTTGACTACGTTTTGATGAAAAGAGCATGACCTATTAATATCATTTTTGGTTTTGAGATTTCGAATCGATAGAAAGGAAAAGAAAAAGAAAAGAAAAAAAAAGAAAGAAAAGAAAAGAAAAGAAAAAAAGAAATCATACCACATCAAAGAAACCTCTTGTAAAAAGACTTCTTTTGATTCTTCCTCGGATAGAACACTTGATTTGGGAACAAGTTTTAAAGCAATTTTATCAGTTTCATGTTGAGAAATAAGTTCCTTATCTAATAATGCCCCCGCGAATACACTTCCTGCTCCTCCTGATCCTAATTTCTCTTCCTTTCGAATTTGGCTTTCAAAATCAAGAAGTAAAAATCCGGGAATAGTAATTTCTTTTTTTTTTTTTGAATCATTTGTCAACAGAAGTAAAAAAGAAACCAAAGAAGGAGAAAATAATAACCAAGAGTGGTGTTCATTAAGGTTACATCAACTTCATGTTCAGATTTAGGATAAATACTTGATGTTCTTGAACGCCGGCTCATGCTTCTTCCTATTTATTGATTTGTTTTATTAATTTTTATTCGGCATTGGATAGAAAAAATTGATTCAAAATTATTCTTACTGAAACTAGCTGCGGGATCATTTAATTCCATTTCAGTTGTCTTGATATCCTTTTTAACAACTCTGTATTTCTTGTATAGTATTGCACCAACAATGATTAAAACAACAAAGAAGACTCCTCCAAGTGTCCCAACAATTATTGCTACCAAATTAACTGGAAATAGAAAAATTGAAGTTGAATCAGTGAATGAAAAAAAAGAAAGAAAGGAAAATGGAAAGAAAGAGACCAGAATCTTTAGGGGGATTTTCAACTTGCTGATCAATGGCTACGAAGAACAAAAAGAAAGAAAAAATGTCAATTTTAATGAAAAAAAAAAAAGAAGAAAAGTAAACCTGAAAGTGTTTTAAAGTTAAAAGATAATCCAAATGGTTCTTTAACTCCATCTTTGATTGAATACACTGTAATTGTGTACCTATTTTATATTTTCAATAGAAAAGTAAGAATCATAATTTCTAAAAAAAAAAAAGAAAAAGAAAAAAAAAAAGAAAAAAAGAAAAAGAACTCTTTTCCAGGTTGAAGAGAAGTAACGTTATAATTTGTATTATTTTGTTGAGCAAGTTCTGTTTCTCCTCGTTTATCACTAAAAATTTTATTATTTTGTTAAATTGATTGAAAAAATAAAAAATAGAAATTAAAGAATGAAAAAGTTACGGAGTGAAAAGGACAATTGAATAGCTTGTTGCTGAAGGTGAACTACCCCATGCTAATGAAATCCAGGTTGATCCAATTTCTGTCTCAAGATTTGTTGGGGCTTTTTTTTTGAGAAAAAAAATCAATTGTTAACTTTTGAAGGAAGAAAGGAGAAAAGAATGAGATAAAGAAAAAAATACGAGAAACAGGAGTTTGGAAATTGGTTGTGTTGCCAGTCGTCTCAAATCCTCCAGAGTTACCAGCATAAATCAAAATTGTATAATTGGTTAGTTCTCTCAACTTTAAGGTTTTTTTTTTTTTTTTTTTTTTTTGAGTAAATAAATGAAAACAAAAACAAACAAACAAAAAAAATCAAAAAGGGATACACTATTGATTGTGACATCATTGGTAGTGATATTTAAACCAGCACCATCATTAATTGGAAGCAACATTCCTTGAAGAACAAGATAAACTTGATAAAATTCTGCTCTTGCTGGTATTTCCCATGTTATTGTCGCTGAATCGGATCTTGCTATCACTTTCACTTTTGATACTGCATCTGGGACTATTGTTTTGTTTTTTTGTTTTTTTTTGGTTTTACACAACAAATTGGATTTTGAAATTTTATTGGCTTGAAAAAAAAAAAAGAAATAGAAAAAACATTGGACGCAAGGTGAAATAATTTGATCAAAATCTCCATTTGAACCTCCATTGTCAATACAATTTCGAAGTGGTGATCCTCCATATCCTTCTTCACAGTATCCGGCTAAATTTTTTTAAAATTTAAGAACAAAAGAAAAATGACAAGAAGAAAGTGAACCAGTTCTGTCACCAGAAGTAGTTGGTGGCCAATATGCATTATCTTCGGTCACTGAAAGACATTGCACCTCTATTTTTTTAATTAAAATTGAAAAATCAAAAGATAAGAATTTCGAAGGGAAGAAGAAAAGTGGAAAAAAGAAAAAGAACTGTCATTTGAAATAATTGCACTTCTTCCTTCACTCAAATCAAAACCATTTGAATTTCCAGAATAAATTGTAAAAAGATATTGAACCAATGGCTCAAGATTATAAATATTTGTTGAATTAATTATTCCAAAATCACTTGAATCAATTAATGTTCCATTTGAATATGCTTGAATTAATCGATATTGGGTTGCTCCTTCACTTAATTGCCAACTTATTTCAATAGATGTTGATGTCAATCTTGTTGATTGAATTAATAATGGGGCTGGTTTTTTTTTTTTTTTGAGGTTAAGCTTGATTATTTTTTTAAATACTAAAAAAAAAGAAAGAAAGAAAAATAGAAAGCAATAAGATTTTTTTTTTAAAAAAAGAATACGAGCAGGGAAAGTTTGAAAAGAGAAAGAAGTTCCAACAGATTCAGGATTTGCAAATATTTTAATTTTATAATTTTGATTTGAATTAAGTTGTGGAATTGTGGTTCGAATTGTCGTTTCATTTATGGAACTTATTGAAAGTGATCTTGTTGATAATAAATTATTTCTGGTTTTTTATTTTTTTATTTTAATTGAGATAGATGAACGAAGAAGAAGAAGAAGAAGAAAAACAAGAAAAGAAATCAAAAGAGAATACGATTGATCAAAAAGTTGGGCAGAATAACTGATTGCACCAGAACTTGGTTTCATTAAAAATGTAATTGAATTATATGTTATTTGTTCAATTACTATTCCTGTCACCTCTGTTATTATTTGTTTAATTTTTTTAAAGTTGGTTTTATTTTTTTTTGGTTTGGTTTCAAAGAAAAAGAAAAGAAAAAAAAGAGAGAAAGAAAAGAAAAAAGAAAAAAAGGATTACGAGAAGGATAAGTGGTTGCAGAAATATCTCTAAAATCATTTGATGGATTTGATGAACTTTGAGTGAATAATCTTAATCGATATTGTGCATTCGAGTTTAAGTTGATGAATTTATATGTTCTAATTGTTGGTCCAAGGTTTTCAATAGATGTCTTTAATTTGTTGGTATTATTGTGATTAATTTAATCATGAACGAAAAGAATTAAAGAAAAAAAAAAGAAAAAAAAACAAGGAAAGAAAGAAAAAGAACCAAATCTCCAGAGCTAACAATTGCAACTTGATAACCAGTTGAACCTAAACTTGGATTCCATGAAATTGAAAGTGAATTGGATGTTATTTCTCCAAGTGATGGTATTGCTGTCACTGGGTTTTGTGTTGAAATAATTATTTAAAGATAAAAAAACATTTGAAATTGTAATTGAAAATGAAAAGAAAAGAAAAGAGTACGAGTACAAAGAGAACCAGAACCAAAATACCCAAGATTGCAAGAACATAAGAAACTTCCTTGAGTATTTGTGCATGTTGCTTGTGAATCACAATTATTTCCTCCATTTTGTCCCAAACATTCATCATAATCTGGTGGTTTTTCATGATGCAATTTTAAAAAAGAAATAATTAAAATAAAAATAAATAAAAATAATAAAAATAAAAAAATGAAAATAAAAGGAGGAAAGAAAGAAAAGAAAACAAAGGAAAGAGGAAAGGAGAAAATTGAACCAAAACAAGAAGTTCCATTCCCAAAATAACCACTATTACATTGACAATAATATGAACCAGGAATATTGAAACATGTTGCTTGATTATTGCAATCGTTTCCTCCGTTTTGTCCCAAACATTCATCATAATCTTTCATTTCATTTTTTTTTAAAAAAAATCTTGTCTAAAGAAAAGAAAAAGGAAAAATTTATTACCAGAACAAGTAACACCACTTCCATAATAACCATCATTGCATTTACATGTAAAACTTCCTTGAGTATTTGTACATGTTGCATTACTATCACAGTTATGTGTCTTCAACACACATTCGTTGTTGTCTATTATTTTTATCATTATTCTTTAAAATCAGTTCCATCTCAATGTTAATAATAATAATAATAATAATAATAATACCATTACAAGCTGTACCATTTCCAGAATATCCAGTTTTACAAGCGCAAGTGAAACTACCAATTGTATTTGTACATGTTGCTTGTGAATGACAATTATTTCCACTTCCTTGTCCCAAACATTCATCGTAATCTTTTTTTTTTTTTTTTTTTTTTTTCCGATAAAGTGGGGAAAAAAAATTATACCATTACAAACAGAACCACTTCCATAAAAACCATCCTTACATGTACAACTAAAGCTTCCAGGATTATTTAGGCACGTTGCTTGGGAGTCACAATTATTTCCACTTCCTTCTCCCAAACATTCATCAACATCTATATTCAGAATTGTTTTTTTTTTTCATTCAAGATTTATTTTTTGTTATTGTTTTGAATTGAAGGGAACAAAAGTAAAGTAAATAGCAGTTACCAATGCAAGAAACACCATCTCCAGTATACCCAGTTTTACAAGCACAAGTAAAGCTTCCAATTGTATTTGTACAAATTCCATTTGGTGAGCAATTGTTACCACTTCCTTGATTCAAGCATTCATTATTATCTTTATGAATTGATAATTTGTTTTTGTTATTGATTTTTTGTTTTTTTTTTTGAAAAATAAATTATATTGTAGGGAAATGAAATATGTTACCAGTGCAGGTAAAGCCATTTCCAGAAAATCCATTTTTACATGTGCAAGTAAAGCTTCCTGGATTATTTGTGCATGTTGCATTTGTTGAACATCCTCCATTATTTGTTGAACATTCATCAATATCTTTTTTTTTTTTGGTATTAAATTAAATGAATTATGAAAAATAAAAGAAAAAGAAAAAAGAAAAAGAAAAAGAAAAAGAAAAGAAAAGAAAAGAAAAGAAAAGAAAAGAAAAGAAAAAGAAAAGAAAAGGTTTGTGAAAAAATTATCACCATTGCATGTAACACCATCTCCTGAATAGCCGGTTTTACATGCACAACTGAAACTTCCTGGGGTATTAGTACAGATTCCATTTGATGAACAATTATTTCCGCTTCCTTGTCCTGAACATTCATTGTAATCTTTTTTTTTTAAAAAAAAATAGTTGTATTAAATGAATTATATCTAATTTATGAATATAAAAATCAAAGGAAAGAACTCTACCACTACATACAATACCATTTCCAGAATAACCAGAATTACAAGTACAAGTACGACTTCCAATTGTATTAGTACATGTAGCTTGAGCGTGGCACCCTCCATTATTTGTTAAACATTCATCAACATCTATTTGAGAATTGATTTTTTTTTTTTTTTCCAACTAAATGAATGTTGAATCATTACCATTACAAGTGACACCATCTCCTGAATAACCAGTTTTACAGGCACAAGTAAAACTTCCAATTGTATTTGTACATGTTGCAATATCTTCTGCACAATTATTTCCTGTTCCTTGTCCCAAACACTCATCGTGATCTTGTTTTTGAGTTAACTTTTTTTTTGAAGAAAACAAAAAATAAATAAATTAATTAATTAATAAATTACCATCACAAACTACTCCATTTCCAGAATATCCAGTTTTACAAGCACAAGTAAAGCTCCCAATTGTATTTGTACATGTTGCAATATCATCAGCACAATTATCAGTATTTAATGTGCACTCATCAACATCTATATTTTTGTAAAAAGGAAAAAGCTTTAAGGAAAGAAGAAAAAGAAAAAAAGAAAAGAAAAAAGAAAAAAAAAAAAAAAAAAAAAAAAAAAAAAAAGAAAAAAAAAAAAAAGAAGTGTAATTACCAGTACAAGAGACGCCATCCCCAGAATAACCTGAATCACAAGCACAAGTGTAACTCCCGATTGTGTTTGTACATGTTGCAGTGTCATCAGCACAATTGTCAGTATTTCGTGAACATTCATCTACATCCTCACAATTAACACCATTCCCTTCATATCCAGAATTACATGAACAACTAAAGCTTCCGATAGTATTTGTACATTTTCCATTTGTTGAACATCCTCCATTGTTTGTTGAACATTCATTCACATCTTTTTTTTAAAAAATTGTGATATTTTGACCCAAAAACGGAGAGAGAAAAAATGAAAAAAAAAATTCTAACCTTCACAATTGAAACCATCTCCATCATAACCAGAATTACAAGCACAAGTAAAACTTCCAATTGTGTTTGTACATTTTGCTGTTGTTGCACATCCTCCATTGTTTGTTGAACATTCATTTATATCTATGTTTCATTTTATTTCAAAAAAAAAACTCAGAAAAAAGAAAAAAGGAAAAGGAAAAAAAAAATATTGAAAATGAAATTCTAGTCAAGAACAAAAAGTACCATTACAAGTGACACCATTTCCAGAATATCCTGTTTTACAAGCACATGTGAAACTTCCAATTGTATTAGTACACAATGCATTTGCTGAACATCCTCCATTATTTGTTGAACATTCATCAATATCTAATGAATTTATTTGAGATTAAAGATTGTTTTATTTAAAATTTTCTGAGAAGAAAAAAAAAAATAAGAAAAAAAAAAGTACCATCACAAGTAAAACCATTTCCAGAATATCCACTTTTGCATGCACAAGTAAAGCTTCCAATTGTGTTTGTACATTTTGCATTTGTTGAACACCCTCCATTATTTGTTGAACATTCATTTATATCTATTTTTTTATTTTATTTTGTCTCATTATTATAAAATAAAACGTTCAGTGGAAAAAAAACAAAACTCAACCTTCACAAATAACTCCATTTCCAGAATATCCAGTATTACAAGCACAGCTGTAACTTCCAAAATTGTTTGTACATGTTGCTTGAGAATCACAATCATTTTCACCTTCTGATGCACATTCATCCACATCTATTTCATTTTATCCCATTTTTTTTCATTATAAATTTCATCAAGAAAAAAGAAAAAAGAAAAAAGAAAAAAGAAAAAAGAAAAAAGAAAAAAAAAAAAAAAAAAAAAAAAAAAAAAAAAAAAAAAAAAAAAAAAAAAAAAAAAAAAAAAAAAAAGAAAAGACCAAAGAAAGAAAAATAAAATAAAATAAAATAAAAAATTTACCATTACAAGTAAAACCATCTCCATCAAATCCATCTTTACAATTACATTCATAACTTGAAATTGTATTTGTACAAATAGCGTTCAAATCACAATTATTTCCACCTCCTTGTCCTAAACATTCATTCACATCTAATTTTTGATTAATTTGTTGCATTATTTAATAATAATAAAAAAGGGAAAAAGGAAAAAGAAAGAAAGAAAGAAAAAAGAAAAGATAAAAAACCTGAACAAGAATCCCCAGTTCCATCAAAACCATCTTTGCATGAACATGTATAACTTCCAATTGTGTTTTCACAATTTGCATTAACTGAACAAGTATCAGTTTCCAATGTACACTCATTAATATCTAGAAATAGATCATTTGTTTAAAAAGTTCATTTTTGATATTATTGATGAAAAAAAAAAAAAAAATCAAGTAATTTACCATCACAAGTAACACCATTTCCAGAATATCCAGCTTTACAAGCACATGTGAAACTTCCTTGAGTATTTGTACATGTTGCTGTTCCGGGTGCACAATTATGAGTTCCAAGAGTACATTCATTGTTATCTTTTTTTTTATTTATTTATTTATTTTATATTTTTTAAAAAAGCAAAATAATTGTTAAACAAACTTAATAGAATAAATGGGAAAATCTTACCAATACAATTAAAACCATTTCCTGAATATCCAGTTTTACAAGCACAAGTGAAACTTCCTTGAGTATTCGCACATGTTGCTTGAGCATGACAGCCTCCATTGTTAGTTGAACATTCGTTTACATCTATTTAATTATGTCACAATTTGAAGGAAAAAGTCTAGGAAAAAGAGAAAAATACCTTCACATGAGACACCATTTCCAGAATAACCAGTATTACAAGCACAACTGAAACTTCCAATTGCATTTGTACATGTTGCTTGTTCATCACAGTTATCAGTATTTAAGGTGCATTCATCATTATCTATTCATTTTGTATGTTTTTTTTTTCTGAAAAAAAGAAGGAAAAAAAAAATAGGTACCTTCACAATCAACTCCAGTTCCTGAATAACCAGGATTACAAGCACATGTGAAACTTCCAATTGTATTTGTACATGTTGCTTGTTCATCACAATTATCAGTGTTTAAGGTACACTCATTCACATCTTTTTTGAGTAGGGAAAAAAAAAATGTTATTTCTAAGTCTCAAATAAGTATAAATTTATAGTACCTTCACAATCAACTCCATTTCCAGAATATCCAGAATTACAAGCGCAGGTAAAACTTCCTTGAGTATTTGTACATGTTGCTTGAGAGTGACAATTATCGGTCTCGGCAGTACATTCATTGATATCTTTTTATTTTGTGTTTTTTTATTTTTTATTTACTTTTTTTTTTTTGAAAAAAGAGAGTTACCATTACAAGTGAAACCATTTCCATTATAACCAGAATTGCAAGCACAACCAAAGCTTCCGACATTATTTGTACACAATGCATTTGATGAACATCCTCCATTATTTGTTGAACATTCATCAATATCTATTTTTTTTTTTTTTTTTTTTTTTTTTTTTTTTTTTTTTTTTTTTTTTTTT
>Ga0209960_1004007_pt1 | contig 11797 bp, 18 predicted proteins | sample ThiBiot_500_plan_2_FD_183947 | JGI IMG/M metagenome (GOLD analysis project Ga0209960, IMG submission 183947) | Wastewater bioreactor microbial communities from Cape Town, South Africa - Thiocy_expt_500_plan (SPAdes) | ecosystem: Engineered > Bioreactor > Thiocyanate-remediating >... | reverse complement strand
CATAAAAAATTAAAAAAAAAAAAAAAATCAAAAAAAAATTATTTATGCGACACATAAAAAAATTAAAAAATTAAATCATTATGCGTTTCAATCTTTAAAATCTCATCGCATTATCATTTTTTTTTTAAAAAGCATCATATCTTCTCAAACCATCATCTAAATCATTTCATTTGATTCTATTATTTTTGTTTTGAAAACAAATCTTTTTCAAAAAAAAAAAAAAAAAACATCCCAAAAAACAAGAAGCATAAACAATAAATAATACATTGGTCAAATAGCCAAATTACTAATTACTATTATAATAATTAGGGAAGAGCTCATAGTTTAAAGTGAAATATAATGAGTGAGGAAGCTGTGAGCACTCTAAGCAGTAGTACAACTGTGTTAGGGACAGTGACGGCGTTGTTTGACTTTACACCTTCTGATCCTCTTGGACTTGGGTTTAAGAAAGGGGACGTCGTAACAGTCTACCAATGCCTTGAGAGTGGATGGTGGGAAGGAAGTGTTGAAGGAACTCGAGGTTGGTTCCCTTCTAATTTCACAACACCATTGAATACTCCAGAGGTATACTTTTACTTCTTTATTTATTATTTTGACTTTTTATATGTTTATATTCTTTTGTTTATTTTTATGAAAATGATTTATGCTTGGATATGTTGATATATTTTATATGTGCATCTTTGATGTTCTTATGTCTGTGATTAAATGTATATCTGTGGAAAATAATTTAGGGAGAAGTAAAGAGTGATTGGGTTGCTCAAAAGGGGACAAATGGAAAAGTGTATTATTATAATAAAATAACTGGAGAATCAACTTGGGAAAAACCATCAGAGATGGAAGAGGTTCATTTATTATTATTTATTTTAAGGATTTTTAATGAACAAAATTGATTCTTGAAACAAATTGAATCGGCAAGATATAATGATATCCAATAATAACATATTGACACTTCAAAAAACAAAAACAAAAAAAGATTGAAGAAGATAAAGTGGAAGTAAATAATGATAATTTACCTAAAAGAGAGAGTATGCTTGAAATATTTGAACAAAAACTTCCACCAGGTTGGAGTGCACATGAAACAGATCAAGGATTGGTCTTTTTTCTTCTTCTATTTGCTTTTCTTTTTGTCGAAAAAAAAAAACCAATTAATTAATCATTCAAAAAAAAATTAGATTTTTTACTATCATAGTGAAACTAAAACTGTACAATGGACTCTCCCCGAGGAAGATTCTCAAGATGTAGAAGAAGAAAAATCAAATGAAAAAGATTCTCAAGTACTTTTTTTTTTTTTTTAAAAAAAATGATAAATCTCTTATATATTGATTAATTCATTAACTTTTTTTGAATAGACAAATTCTCTTGATAATTGGGGAGAAAAAGTTTTACCTGATGGACGAGTTTATTTTTATAATATGCTTACAAATGAAACAGCATGGAAAAAACCTGATGGTTCAAAACAAACAATGAGAAAGGTTTGAAATTTTTTTTTTCTTTTTCTTTTTTCAAAAATGGAAATCATTTATTATTCATATTATTTCTTTCTATTTTCTTTTCTTTTTTCAAAAAAAAAAAATGGAAATAGGGATCATTAGCTACAGAAAAAAGGACAGTTAGTGAAGAATTGGAAATTCATGCAAAATTTGAACTTCCAGAGGTAATTTGATTTTTTTGTGAAAATTCATTCGAAATACAATTTATTTGAAAAACATAAAAGAAACCCGGAATGAATAAATCTGCTTGGGAGAAATTAGCTCAAGGAACAATTGGATCAATATCTGATTTAAATGATGCAGGAAAGCTTAATAGCAAATCATCATTTGTTAATTTAACTAAAATTATTATTAAATCAATTCAAATGTTATTTAAAGGTTCTTTTTTCTTCCTCATATTTTATTTGTTTATTAATTCATTACCATATTCATATTTCATATTCTTATTCTAATTAATTAATAAATATTTATAACATCACTCATCCAAAAAAAAAAAAATTCTAGTTACAACCGAAGATCCAACATATCTTTCTAAATCCAAAGTTCTTGCAACACATAATAAAAATATAGATGATAATCTCTCTAAACTTGTTCTTTCTTCAAAACTCGCTTCTGGAGTTTGGCCTCCACCTGATGCAGTTGCAAGAATGCAACAAGTTGCATTAGAAATTTTGATGTCTGTAAGGCTTTTTATTACAACAGCAATTGATTTAGGGATCCCAATTGAGAACAATTTTGAAATGCCAGAAAGAACATTTAAAGCTCCACCACCACCAAAAGCTAGAAAACCTTTCTCTGCACATTTACCTCGACTCCCTAATGAACCACCACCTCAAACCAATTCACCACAAAAAACAGATGAAAAAACCCCACCTCCTCAAGAACAAAAAGAATCTGAAGTTTCATCTCAAATTGAAACTAAAACTGAAACAGTTGTGGAAACTAAAACCGAAACTGAAACTATAACTGAAACCCCAAAAGTTGAAGAAACTCCAGTTACACAAGAACCTGATAATCTTGAAATTAAAAATATAACCCTTAATGATCAAGAAAAAACACAAGAAGTACAAGAATCAAAACAAGAAATACAAGAACCAAATCAACAAGTTCAAGAAACTCCAGAAAAAACTCCAGAAGTTCAAGATCACAAAGAAGACGAAGAGAAAAATAAAGAAATTGTAGAAAAAGAAGAAGAAAAAGAAGAAAAAGAAGAAAAAGAAGAAGCACCACAAACTCCCACTGAAACTACCCAACCAAGATCACATCCAGTACTTTCTTTTCTCTTTTCTCTAAACTCAAACTTTTTTTTCTCTCTCCGCTTTCCAAAAAAAAAAATTTTTTTTTCTTTCTTTCAATAGCTTGCTGGCTCTCTCTCAGATTCTCGAATGTCAGTCCTTGATTTATCAGAAGTTGCTCATGAACAAGCTTCAGTTGAAGAACAACAAACTGACTCTTATAGAATTGCTGATTTGGATATTTGTTCTAAAAAAGTTTTAAAAGTTGTTGAAGAATTAATTGCAAATGTTAAAAAAAGTGTTCAAAAAAGTAATCATGAAGAAAGAGATGCTCTATTTGCACAACCCATATCAAAAATTGTAATTTTTGTCGGAAGGATTATGTCAATTGCTGATGAAATTGAAGTATTTTTTTTTTAAAAAAAAACTTTTATTTTCCACTTTTAAAATGACCTAAATGAACAAAATAATAAAATAATCAAAGGATCCAGAAAATTTAGATGGTTATAAACTTTTAAAGAGAAATTTATATAACCAAGTTTCTGGGTTAGTTCAAGCTGCTCGACAAGCTGCAGATCCTTTAGCTCCTTCAGATGCATTAAAACAAGTTTCCATTATTTAATTATTACTATATATATTAATACAAAACTCATAATCATAATCATAATAATGAAATAGATGATGACCTCTATCCAAGGACTTGTAAATTCAATTCGTCAATTAGTAATCGGAGCTAAAACTCTTGTTGCAAAGAAAGAACAAATGGAAAATGAAAATTTATTAAACGCTTTTAATCAGTAAGATTATTTCTAATCTAAAATTTTTCTAATCTAATATCATTTTCTTTCTTTCAGAGGATCTAATATTACAAGAACTGATTCTTGCCAGAGCCTCAGTGATGCACAAGATCATAAAGATCCAAGAGTTTCTTTTCTTTTCTTTTCTTTTCTTTCCTTGTTGTTAAAATAAAATTCAACTATTACTTACATAAAAAATAAAAATAAAGGAAAAAGGTTTACTAGACGATGATGATGACGATGATGATATGTTAGTTGTAAAACGAAAATCTTCAAATAAAGTTGCAAAACTCTTAGGAGAAGCTCCTCCAGAAACTAAAGGAAGCAATAAACTCTCTAAATTTTTTGGAGAAAATTTGAAGAAAGCCCCTACACCAAAAGCTCAAATTGTTAAATTTTTATTTTATTTTTATTTTTATTTTTTGATATTTAGAGTTCAATATTTTCTTAAATTAGCCCTCATACCTTTTACCGGATTACAATCCAAAAGAAATGGTATTTAATATGGAAGGAAAAGTTAGAGGAGGTACATTATCAGCATTAGTTGAAAGATTAACTCAACATGATATCATTGGTTTTCTTTTCTTTTCTTTTCTTTTCTTTTCTTTTCCCTTTTTTTTTTAAAAAAAAACAAAATTTAAATAAATTAAATAGACACTGATTTCTTTAACACATTTTTAATGACTTATAAATCTTTTGCTACTCAAAGAGAAGTTCTCGAATCAATATTTCTAAGATTTTCTGTTTCTCCTCCTCAAGGTCTAACTGAAGCTGAAATTGCTGAATTTATTGAAAAAAAACAAACTCCAATTCGTTTGAGGTTAAATTCATTATTAAACCTTTCAAAAAAAAAAAAAAAAAAAAAAAAAAAAAAAAAAAAAAAAAAAAAAAAAAAAAAAAAAAAAAAAAAAAAAAAAAAAAAAAAAAAAAATTAACATCAACCTAAATGAAAAAAAAAAAAGAGTAACAAATGTTTTAAAAACATGGATTGAAGATTATTTTGAAGATTTTCAAAAAGATGAAGATTTCAAACTTTTGAATGGATTTATAAACACAACACTAAAAAACACACTTAAGAATGCTTCAGAAATGCTTCAAAAACTAATTAAGAAAAAAGTATGTTCTTTTCTTTTTCCACTCCTTTTTTTCTTTTTCTTTTTCTGAATGTTATTAAAAGGTCGCTGGTACAGCAACAAGAAAAATGGTTTTCAGTGGAAAAGCACCTTTACCGATTGTGAGCAAATCACTTTCATCATCAAAAATTAAATTCCTTGATCTTGATCCTTTAGAAGTTGCAAGACAATTTACTTTAATGGAATCAAAGATTTTTAATCAAATTCAACACTCTGAATGTATAGGAAAAGCTTGGTCAACACCAGAAGTAAGAACTGTAGCACCTAATATTAAAGAATTAATTGAGCGTGCAAATAAGGTTTTTCCTTTTTTCCTTCTTTCTTTCTTCAAAACATACATCAATGACAATCTAAACAACAACAAAAAAAAATAAATAAAAAAGCTTACAGCATGGATTGTTGAAACAATTTTAATGGAAGAAAATATTCGTGTTAGAATATCAATAGTGAGACATTTTATCGCTATTGCAGAGGTTATTATTATTATTATTATCTTTTCCATTTTTAATTAAACTCCTCAACAAATAATAACAAATAATATAAAAATAGAAATGTAGATTACTAAATAACTTTAATTCCTTGATGGCAATTATTGCTGGTTTATCATCTGCTCCAGTAAACAGATTAAAAAGAACTTGGGCGGTTAGTCTTTTTTTTTTTTTGAAACAGTCGATCTAAACTTTTTTTTTTTTCCTTTCTTTTCTCATGGTATATTAGAGCATTCCTGCTAAGGTTAGACAATCTATAGATTCATTACGAGTATTAATGGATTCAGCTTCCAATTTTAATAAATATCGAGAAGCTCTTCATTCTTCACAACCTCCATGTGTTCCATTCTTAGGTTAGTTTATTCTCCGAGAAAAAAATAAAAAATAAAATAAAAAATAACTAAATTTCTTATATCAAATTAAAATTAGGACTTTATTTAACGGATCTTACATTTATTGAAGATGGAAATTTAGCTTTCTTAAAGGGGACCAATTTGATAAACTTTGATAAAAGAGCGAAAGTTGCGACCGTCATTCGAGAAATCAAGCAATATCAATCTTCTCAATACTGTTTACAAGCGGTTAGTGTTATTGAAGAATACTTTATTAACAAATTCAAAAATGTGCGTCCAATCGATACTTTATATGATCAATCATTGAAAATTGAACCAAGAGAGACAGGTGATGATACAGTTATAAGATTATTAAGTGAATCAGGATTGTATTAAAATTAATAGTAATTAAAAAACAAAAATTTGAAACTTTGGTTTTTGAGAGAAAAAACAAAATTGAATACAGCGTTGATTGTAAGAACAAGTTCACTAGACCCAAACCACTTCAATTTCAATGAATTCGAAACTTATTTGAATTATCAATCAAAGAAACTTGAAACTGATTCTCAAATTCAAATGAAATAAACATCAATCAAATCAAATTAAATTTTCTTGAAATATCAATTTTTTCTTTTTTCAAATCGTATTTGTTTGTATTTCGTGTTTGTTTCATCAATCATTCCAGAACGTTCTCTTTCACAAAAAATATACAGTTTCATCCAAAGTATACTTTGATGAAACTCTTTTTGAATTTGAATCATTGTTGATTATGGATTGGTTTGGGTTCAATTATGATTGAACAAATTACAAAACAATTTAAATCACGTGATCTTGAAATGGACGAAGCGAATCGAGGATTAGAAGAGACAAGGAGCGCATCAGCCGTAATGTTCTTTTGTCCTCAATAACATTCATTATTCATTCATTTCAATAGCATTAACTGATTCTAATTTATTCTTTTTTGTTTGATTTTGTTTTTTATTTTTGTTATTTTTATATTTATTGAAAAAATGAGGAAAAAAAATGAGAAAAATACAGGGAAAGAGAGAATTAATGCACTACGCATAATTAATATTTTTTATTGATGAACTAATATGAATGTTAATAGACAAACTCTGAAGTTGACCTCCCAAGTCAAGGTGTAGCACCAAGTAATAATAATACTCCACCTCCTACTCCTTCACCTAATTCAATTGGATTTGAAGATTTGTTAAATAAGTATCAATCAATTCAATTTATAAAATATTTTAAGCAATATGGATCATGTAATAAATAAAATAAAATAAAATATAGACCAATTCCTATTGGAAAAAAAGTTCTTTGTAAAGTAGTTCGTGTTAGAGGTGCAAAATTAAATCCAACTTATGAATTGTATTTGGAAGGTCATGGAGGAAGACAAACTTTCTTATTAAATGCTCGCAAAGTTATGTCCGCTCGAACATCAAATTATAGGATTTCTTCAATCAAAAATGATTTTTCAAAAACTGAGAAAGGTTATAGAGGAAAACTTCGAGCAAATTTTGTTGGAACAATGTTTACTTCATATTCTAAAGGATTAAAACCTGATGAAAATAAGAATGTTGAAGGTGGAGGAGATCTTAGAAAAGAATATGTCACAATTCTATATGTCTCTTTTTTTTTTGAAAAAAAAACTTTTTCTTTTTTGAAATTATAATTTTATTTAGGAATCAAATGTAATTGGTTTTAATGGACCTCGTAAAATGACAATTCTTGCTCCAGGAATTACAGAAAAAGGTGAAAGTTCAGTTTGCATCCCTAAATCAGTTTGATTCCTTACTTCTTTTTTTTGTTTTTTTCAAAAAAAAATGATTAAACAATAACATAAAAATAAATTAACATCAAAAAGGAAGATGAAAGTCTTTATGAAGAATATAAAAAAGAAAATCCAAATATCTTGATTTTACAAAATAAAACTCCTCAATGGAGTGATGGTAATTTTTTTTTCCCTTTCCTCGAAAGAACAAAGATAACAACAACAACACTAAATCTAATTAGAGGCACAATCATTTGTCTTAAATTTTGGAGGACGAGTAACACATGCTTCAGTAAAAAATTTTCAAATTATAAGTGAAAGAGATCGTAAATTTTTTTTTTTTTTCAAAAATCATCAAGAAATCTTTGTGAAACTTTTTTTTTTTAAAAAAAAAACAAAAAAAAAATCTAGCTGATTATATTGTTATGCAATTTGGAAGAACTGGAGATGATTCTTTTTCTCTTGATTTTCAATTTCCATTTTCTGCTCTTCAAGCTTTTTCTGTTGCGTTAAGTAGTTTTGATGGTAAATTGGCTTGCGAGTAACTTTTAAGGACAAAAAATTATTTTTTATCTGTAAAAAAAAAGTGAAAAAATGAAAACTTATAGAAAAAAAATTCTTTATTTCAGAATTTTTTTTTTTAGCAACAATAAATATAACAATTTTGATTTTTTTTCTTTTTTTCTTGTTGAAAAAAAAGAAAAAGAAAAGAATAATGATAACAATAATAGCAAGAACAAACTTTTTTTTTTGAAGAAGTTGAACTAATTTAAAGGATTAAACAATGTTTCTTTGAAGAACTGGCTGTCTTTTTCACTAAAGAAGCTCTTGCTGCTGTCTCAAAAACTTCTTTTACTCCATCTACCATTTTCGCAGAGCACTCCAGGTACCTATATGCATTAATTTTTTTTGAAATGGCAAGTCCTTGATTAAAACTAACTGCTTGTTCAAGTCTTTTTTCCAATGGTTCTTTTGCATTTGGATCATCTCTAAGATCTTTTTTTAAACCTATTAATAATATTGGGAGATCTTTACAGAAATGTTTCACTTCTGGGAGCCAACGATCAGTAACATTTGATAAAGAGACCGCATTATCGAGGGCAAAACATATAAGAATTACATTTGCATTTGGGTAAGAAAGTGGTCTAAGCCTATCATATTCTTCTTGACCTGCAGTATCCCAAAGTGTTAACTCAATATGTCTTCCATCAATCTCCACATCAGCAACATAATTTTCAAATACTGTTGGAACATACTCTTCAGGGAACTCCCCTTTAACGTAAACAATTAAAAGACTTGTTTTCCCACAAGCTCCATCACCAACAATAACTAGTTTCCGTTTTTCACTTCCTTCATTCATCCTTTGTTTCTTTGGCTCACAAGCTTGAAATTTCTTTCTTCAACTTTGAGTTATTCTTGAGAGGTTCCAATTAAGAAAGTTAAGAGAGTTTGATTTTTTTTCCAATTATTAATGATTCCTTATTCTTGTTATCCTTTGTATATTCTTTTCGGGTCCTTGTTCTTCTTCTTCTTCTTCTTATTCTGTTATTGTTCCTCAAAGGATCTATTCATTTAAATTAGTTAATTAATTAATTATGCAAAGAAAAATATAAAAGTAAAAATATAAATTTTTTGCTTTTTTTAAAAAAAACAAGAAGTTATGTTCAATAATATAATGAAATTGGTAAAGTAAATTAAATTCAAGTCATTGTATCAAGTTTGAACATCTAAATGATTTAGAGTTGAAAGTGAAAAGATCCTGATAGTTCAAAAAAATTTCATAATTTTGTTTTCCGCATAATTAATTTTCTTCGTTTTTCTTCATTTTTCTTCAACTAAATAAAACATCCTTTCTAATTCGAATTCTAATCTCTTCTAAATCTAATCTTCAAGAGTATTAAATAATTAATCTTATTCATTTGAACTCATTTGAAACATTTTTCGATTGATACAGATCCTTTTGATCCTTTTTGAACAATTTTTTATTTTTGGATTCTTTTTTTTTTTTTTTCATTTACAATTTCTCTGTAACTGCTTTTCTGGATACAACTTTTACAACTTTCAAAATCAAATAACATCCATTTTATAAACTTGATAATGTGTTGGAAATAAAGATCGAAAGATTGTTTGTTTGTTGGATTGGTTTGATAGTTTGATTTCGATTGTGCGTTATCTTTGAATTCGCATAATGCATAATCAAAAAAAAAAAAAAAGAATTATGCATAAGTAACTGATTTTTTTGATGAAGGTTTTTGTTAGTTTAGTTTAAAAAAGGTGAAAAAAGTAGAAAAACAACCAAAAAAGATGCTCGATTAGCTCAGTTGGTTAGAGCGTGGTGCTAATAACGCCAAGGTCACAAGTTCGACCCTTGTATTGAGCATTATTTTTTTTCTTTTTTTTCTTTTTTTTCTTTTTTTTCTTTTTTTTCTTTTTGATTTTTTTTATTTATTTTTTGGGGTATTACAATAGTTTGTTTTGTTTTGAAAGCACAAAGAGGGGAAGGACTTGAGCAGATTGAAATGCAACTAATTCATCCCTTGTTTCTGAATCAATTTGATTTCTAATGGGAAAGGCTGTGTTGATATCTCTTCCATCCACTAAATTTATTCCATTGTTGGTTTTTGAAAAATGACAAAAAAAAAGAAAATGAACCAAGAGTGAGATGTGATTGATATCCTTGTTGTAATGGCCTTCCATAAAATCCATCTATACTCGCTTTAGATTCATTTTGGTTTTGTTCAATTTTCCCATTTCCTCTTTTATTTTGAGTTTCATAAATTATATTTCCATTTTTATCTGTTTCAAATGGATGTTCTGTCGTTGGGAAACTATTTCCTAAAATTAAAAGTGATAATATAACGATTTTATCTTCACTATACTTCATTGCGTAATCCAAACTTGACGTGAAATACATTCCTAATTTATTCAGATTGTTGAAATATGAAGGGGAAAAAAGAAAAAGAAGAAGAAATAGAAGAGCCTTTTCCAAAAAAAAATTCAAAATTTGATTGGCTTTTGGAGGAAAGTAAATGAATCAACCTTTTCCATAATAACCATCATCTAATTCACCTCGGGCCTCAAATCCTTGATGACAAATGATATTCACAACTTCTTTTTTAACTCCCTGAAATGCTGGAACCACTTTAAGCTATTTAATTGTTTCATCTCAGCAAATTGGATGATGGGAATAAAATAAAATGAATACTTGATCAGGAGATTGAAGTTCATTAAACTTGTTTTGAAGATCATCCAAATAATGATAAAATTGTTGTCTCTGAGCCGAATATGTTTCTTCTTTCCAATTTTTATTAAATAAAGAAGGAGATTCCTTTTGTTTTGCTAATGCATTCTTTCTATAAATTGAAAAGGCTTTTCTAAGTTCACCATTATCAATTGCAAATATTTGTTGAAAATCTTTGATTTCAAATCCCATTTTAATTGATAAATATTCAAGTTTTCTATAATATTCTGTTTCATTTGGAGTTATTTGAATCCTTTTAAATTTTGTTAATCCTGTTTCAATTAATTCCCATTTTTTATCCACTTTCCATGTCCACCATTCATTGTTTTCTTTAACTGTGCAATTCCCTATTATTTTTTTTATTTTCTATAAAGTTATCGTAGTTTCGCGAGGATTGTATATGATATTATTTTATTATGGTCCAAATTATTAATGATCGAAAATCAAAAAATGAATAAATGAATAAATCTAACCTGATAAACCAAGCTCCTTTCTCAATACTAATTTGATTTCACTTTGATTCTTTTGGAATAATTCTATTAACTCAACAATATCTGTTTCGTTTCTTTGTTTTGCAAAATCAATTGCTGTTTTTCCTTCATTATTTTTTTGGTTGATATCTATTCCTCTTCCATATCCTAAGAGATATTTTACAATTTTAATATGTCCTCGAAAACAAGCAACGCAAAATGGTGTTACTCCATCATCCCTTGCCTTATTGAGATCAACCCTTTCATCACATAAAGCCAATTTAACAATATCAATATGTCCTTTTCCACAAGCAATCAAAAAAGGTGTCACTCCATACTTGTTTACTTTATTGATATCAACTCTTTTATCATTTAATAATAATTTCACAACTTCAATATGTCCTTTTTGACAAGCAATCCAAAAAGATGTTCTTGAATATTCAAAATCTTGCCAATTTGTGTTAATTTCTGGGTTTTGAAGTAATTTTTGAACTTTTTCAACTTTTCCAGCAGAACAGGCATCCCAAAGTTGTTGTTCCATTTTTTTTTTTTTTTTTTTTTTTTTTTTTTTGGGACTTTCCTCAAAACTTCAAGTTGAACGAACTTCTTTCTTTTTCAAAGACTCTTCATTTCTTTTCTTTCAAAAAGAAGTTCGTTTTTCTTTTTGGGGGTGTTCTTTTCTTTTTTTATCTTGGTTCGACTTCTTTTTTCCTTCTTTTCTAAAGCTTAACATTTATTGCATCAGAGTCCAAACCTTTTTTTTTTTTTAAAAAAAATGATTATGAAAGATTATGAAAAATTATGAAAGAAACAATAATTCAATTGATTCTTTTTTCT
>Ga0209960_1004004_pt1 | contig 11809 bp, 10 predicted proteins | sample ThiBiot_500_plan_2_FD_183947 | JGI IMG/M metagenome (GOLD analysis project Ga0209960, IMG submission 183947) | Wastewater bioreactor microbial communities from Cape Town, South Africa - Thiocy_expt_500_plan (SPAdes) | ecosystem: Engineered > Bioreactor > Thiocyanate-remediating >... | reverse complement strand
CGGGCTGCTGGACGCGGCCGTTGCCGATCTCGGCAAGGCGAAGAAGGCCTATACGTCGCTACGGGACGCAGCCAAGCAGGCGACATTGGATGATGAAACGCTTGTGGCGCTATCCGGCCAGGTCGATGATCTCAACCGGACGGTTGCTGCAATTTCCGCGCGCCTGAAACCCCGTACCACCGAGATCGATGCGCGCCTGACGCAGCTCGGCGCGGCCCCCAAGGAAGGCCAGCCGCCAGAGGCTCCGATCGTCACGCAGGAGCGCGATAGGCTCAATGCCGAGCGCTCGCAGATCAGCGCTGTCATCCTCGATGCGGACAATCTGACGGCGGAGACCAATCGATTGTCGATGCAGTTCATCGAGGCGCGCCGAAAGCTGTTTACCGAGACGCTGTTCAAGCGGACGGAAATTTCCGCCACGACATTCGACGATGCGGGGGCGGCCCTCCTCGACGAAGGCGTCAAGTTCAGCAGTGCGGTGACGAGCTGGATCGGCTTCGTATTGAAAGCCAAGCTTGCATCGCTCCTGGCTGCCGTCTGCCTGTCGATCGGAGCGGCGCTGATATTTCTCTCCGGTGGGTATCGGCTCTTCCGCCGCTACTATGTGCAGGACGAGGCCGTCGAAGATCCGCCCTATATCAGCCGGCTCTCCGTCGCCTTCTGGTCGACCTTGATCCGGACGCTGTCATTGGCGGCTTTTCTCGTCACATCCTTCTTCTTCCTCTCCAATTTCAACGTGCTGCGGCCCGACATCGCGCCGATATTGGCGGCGCTCTTCGGTTTCATCGGCCTCGTCTATTTCGTCGGCCGCCTCAGCAACGCCGTCTTCGCGCCGTTCCGGCCGCATTGGCGCCTGGTCAAGCTGTCGAACAAGGGGGCGCATTCGCTGACCTGGTGCCTACAGGCCATGGCCGTGGTCAACGGCTTGGACTATGTTTTCGACCGCATCAGCGAGTCCATGGGCTCGCCGATTGTCGTGACCGTGGCGAAGAGCTTTCTCGCGGCGCTGTTGATCGGCTTCATTCTGATTGCAGCTTCCTTCGGTTCGCCGATGCTGGCCAAGAATGGCGATCCGGATGCGCCGGGCCGGCGGTGGCCGCATGGCATGGCGATCATTCTTCGCATTCTCGGCATATCGGTGATCTTCATCTCGTTCATCGGCTACGTCGGACTTGCGCGCTTCATGGCAACGCAGATGATCGTGACGAGCGCGGTCGTGGCGACCATGTATCTCGGCTTCCAGCTCGGCAAGGCCGTATCCAAGCAAGGGGTTTTTGCCGAGACGATCATCGGGCGGTTTCTGGAAAATCGCTTCCAGCTCGGCGAGGTCGCCCTTGACCAGGGTGGGCTTGCAGCGGGGCTTGCGACCTATGCCGTCGCCCTCCTGACGGGCATTCCCCTGATCCTGTTGTCCTGGGGATTCCATATTCAGGATCTGGAACTGATCGCCTACAGGCTGTTTACCGAAATCAAGATCGGCAACATATCGATCTCGCTGCTCGGCATCTGCGTCGGCATTCTGCTCTTTGCCGGCGGCTATCTGGTGACGCGCTGGTTCCAGCGCTGGCTCGACAGCAATGTCATGGCGCGCGGCCAGGTGGATCTCGGCGTCCGCAACTCGGTGAAGACGGGTATCGGCTATCTCGGTATTGCGGTCGCGTCGATCATCGCCATCTCGGCCGCGGGCATCGATTTGTCGAGCCTGGCGCTTGTCGCCAGCGCCTTGTCGGTCGGTATCGGTTTCGGCCTGCAGAATATCGTATCGAACTTCGTGTCCGGCCTGATCCTTCTGGTCGAGCGGCCGTTCAAGGTTGGTGACTGGATCGTGTCGGGCACGTCGGAAGGCATCGTCAAGCGCATCTCGGTGCGCGCGACCGAGATCGAGACCTTCCGCAAGCAGTCGATCATCGTACCGAATTCGGAGCTCATCAACGCTTCGGTCGGTAACTGGACGCATCGCAACAGGCTTGCCCGTTCCGAGATCCCGGTTTCCGTCAGCTACGATGCCGATCCGCGCAAGGTCATGGATATCCTGTTGGAGTTGGTGCGCTCGATCCCGAAAGTTCTCAGAAATCCGGAGCCGCATGTCGAATTCCTACGCTTCGGCCCGTCCTCGCTCGATTTTGAAATGCGCTTCTATCTGTCCGATCTTTCCGACGGTATGGAAATCCGCAACAGTCTTCGCATCGAAATCCTGAAGCGCTTCAAGGAAGAGGGCATCTCCATTCCCTATCCGCATCAGGAACTGCATATCGTTCGCGATGGCAGAAGGGGCAGGGCATCGGATATTGCCGCCGATGCATTGACGGATTCCGCCGACGGGCCTGAAGTTGAGGATGACATGACGGAAGCTCGTGCCCTGCCGACAGAGGACAAGGCGCCGGAGCCAAAGACGCTCGGCCGCCGTCGCGGCAGGACCGCTGCGGAGTAACGATCCGCGGCTGAGCCGGCTGAAGCACGGCGCATCCGGAAAGGCGCAGTTCACGCGATTTTCTTCATCTCCGGGAAACCAGCCGGCTTAACAAATACGCAAAGGCTTTGTTCTAAAAAAATACAGAGGGGATCATTTTCAAAAACAGGTTTCAATTATGCCATTTCTGGGTGTTTCGGGGATGCAATACTCCGGTGCGTCTCTTGCCGGCTCGCGTATTCTTCTCGTAGAGGATTCCAATCTTTTCACCTCGATGGTTCGGGCGAAGCTGAAAGAGCTTCTGGATATCGACGTCGAGATCTGCCGCAGTTTCGATGAGTTGCAGCTCGCTTACGACAAATCCTCGGAGCCCATTAAGCTCGCAATCTCGAACATGAACCTGCCGGGGGCCGAAAAAGGTGAAGCCCTGGCCTATCTTCTCGACCTCAGCATTCCGACGATCGCCTTCACCGGCACCTTTCTCGAGGGTACGCGCGACGAGCTGATCGCCAAGGATGTGGTCGACTACATTCTCAAGGACAATGTATTTGCCGTGGATATGCTGGCGGAATCGATCTGCCGGTTTCTCACAAACCACCGTCACCACGTTCTCATCGTCGACGACAGCGCGACGGCGCGCGCTTTGCTGTCAAGCCGGCTGAAACGCTACAATTTCCGCGTCAGCGTTGCGGAGAATGGTGCCAAGGCACTCGAAATCCTGAAGACCAGCCCGGATATCGGCCTTATGGTCACGGACTACAACATGCCGGACATGGATGGCTTCGAGCTGACGCGGCGTATCCGTTCGACGACCGGGTCGCATCAGTTGCGTATCATCGGCGTTTCCTCATCCAATAACCGGCTGCTTTCGGCGCGCTTCCTGAAAGCCGGAGGCAATGATTTCATCCTGCGGCCGTTCATCGACGAGGAATTCTACTGCCGCGTAAATCAAAACCTCGACACGTTGTTGCAGATCCAGTCAGCTCGACCAATCGGCTAAAAGCTGTCGTCGGCGTACGATCGTGCATGGCAATCCCGGAAAAATGTGAGGGAAAATCATTTTTATGTAAATCTCCGCAATCAGCGGTTCCAATTTTTTCACGAATCCTGTTCAGGATAACAAAGAAGACGGTTGGCAGACCTGCGATTGACTGAAATTCGTGCGCCTGACGGTGTGGAAGGAATTGAAGGGAAATGGTACTGCATGTGGGATCTCTCAGCGGCGGCGTCGGCCATCGCAATGGCAACCAGAAAATACTTCTGGTCGAGGATTCTCGCATGTTTTCGGCCGTGCTATCGCATCGGTTCGAAACCGAGCTCGGACTTGCCGTCACCCATTGCTCCTCGCTGAAAATGCTGAATGAGGCGCTGGCGGATGCCGGGCGCGGCTTCACCCTGGCGGTGATCGACCTTAACCTTCCCGATGCCGCGCATGGCGAAGCCTTGGATGTTGCTGTCGCTCACGACATTCCCACCATCGTCTTTACGGCATCGTTCGATATGGCGACGCGCAATCGCATCATGGAGCGCAGCGTCGTCGATTATGTGCTGAAGGATGGCGAGTTCGCGCTCGACAATCTCGTCTCTTCCGTCAGGCGCGCCATTGCCAATCGCTCGACGCGCGTTCTGGTTGTGGATGATGTGCCTTCGGCTCGAAAGATGCTGACGGATCTGTTGCATGCCCAGCAGTTTAAGGTCGCCGAAGCCGGCACGGGTATCGAAGCTCTGGCGATGCTCGAGACATTCGACGATATCGAGATCGTCGTCACCGACTACAATATGCCCGACATGAACGGCCATGAGCTGACTCGTCGCATTCGGCATCGCTACGGCTCCGATCGGATGCGAATTATCGGCATTTCGTCTTCGAACGATCGTTTGCTGTCTGCGACATTCCTGAAAGCGGGAGCCAGCGATTTCATTTATCGCCCCTTCGTTCCGGAGGAGCTGCAGTGCCGCATCGCATTGAATGTCGAGACATTGTCGCAGCTGAAACAATTGCGGGCGGCAGCGGCAAGCGACTATCTGACCGGGCTTTATAACCGGCGCTACTTTTTCGATCATGGTCCGCGTCTGGTCAACGAGTGCCTGCGCCGTCAGCGGCCGAGCTCGGTCGCCATTCTCGATATCGATCACTTCAAGAACCTGAACGACACCTATGGGCACGAGATCGGCGATCATGTGCTGAAGGCTGTCGCTGGCAGGCTGCATGGGCTACTGGAAGGCACCGACAACCTGCTTTCCCGGCTTGGCGGGGAGGAATTCGCTATTCTTTTTGCTGAGATGAACTCGCGTGCTGCGACTGCGCTTTGCGATGAGGTCCGCCTCAGCCTTGCCAGCCTGAAGGTTCATGCCGACGATGAGGAGCTGTCGGTGACCGTTTCCATCGGCGTGGCGGAGATCGTCGGATATGAATCCTTCGACAATTACCTCAACGCCGCCGACCAGTTCCTCTACATGGCCAAGCACAATGGCCGCAATCAGGTCTATTCCGATTTCAAGATGACGCAAGAGGCGGCCCAGTAGGCCGCCTGTAATGCTCTATCCGTCTTGATTTCCGACGCTCTCAGACGACGATGCCGGTGCGGTTGGTCGACATGGTCAGCTTGCGCTCGGCGCGTTCCTGCTGCGGCGAACGATTGTAGAGTTCGCGATAACACTTGGAGAAATGCGAGGCGGAGACGAAGCCGCAGGCGACAGCCACTTCCACCACCGGCATGGAGGATTGCACCAGCAGATGCCGGGCGCGGTCCAGACGGATTTCGAGGTAATAGCGGGCGGGGGAGCGGCCCATTTCCTGCCGGAACAGGCGCTCGATCTGCCGGCGCGACAGGCCGGCATCGTCGGCGATTTCCAGCAGCGACAGCGGCTCGGCGAGGTTGCTTTCCATCAGCTCGATGATCGACAGGACCTTGGAGTTCTGCACGCCGAGACGGGCGCGCAGCGGCAGGCGCTGGCGGTCATGCGGGCTGCGAACGCGGTCGGTCAGCTGCTGCTCGCAGACGCGGTTGACGAGGTTTTCGCCAAAGTCCTGGCCGATCAGGTTCAGCATCATGTCGAGCGAGGCGGTGCCGCCGGCGCAGGTGTAGAGATTGCTGTCGACCTCGTAGAGATCGGCATAGACTTCCGCCTGCGGGAAGGTTTCCGAGAAGCCCGGCAGGTTCTCCCAGTGGATCGCACAGCGCTTGCCATTCAGCAATCCTGCCTGGGCAAGCACATGCGCGCCCGTACAGAGGCTGCCGACAGCGACGCCGCGATTGTAGGTCTCGCGCAGCCAGGCATTGACGGACTTGTTGTGGAACTCTTCGACATAGATGCCGGAACAGACCAGCACCATGTTCGGGCGGTTCTCGCCGCCAAGATAGCGGCGCTCGTCGGTGAGGGACGAGTTGACCTCCAACCCGATGCCGCTGGAGGAGTAGACTTTCTGCCCGTCCGTCGAGGCAAGCCGCCATGTGTAGGCGGGGTAGCCGAGCATGCGGTTGGCAATCCGCAGCGTCTCGATCGCGGCGGAAAACGGCAGCATGGTGAAATGCGGAACAAGGAAGAAAACCAGGGAACGCGTCTTGATCGGAATCTTGCTCATATTGTGAAAATCCATGCTCCAGGGCCGTTACGTATTCCTTGCGTCAAATACGTCGGCTCGATGGTCTATTAGCGACATTGGCATGGATAATCGCGGCCGCAAAGGGATATTTGCGCTGACCATAAAAAATGTGGCTCTGGAGAAGGGAAGCGGAGGAGCGGCGAGCAATAGGCTCAAGCAGCTAAATATATATGGAGATAATTCTCAAGATTATAGGCAATGCATGTCAGGATGAGAAATGTTCAAAAGGCGACACACGCTGAGATTGAGTGTCGCCTTCAGTTTTTATGGTCACTGGCTATCATCGGGTAGCCTTCGGATTCTTGATTTCGTTCGCGGCCGGCCAACCCAGATCCTTGCGCATGTCGTCGGACAGAGATTCAAGCTCGCGAAGCGAACGCCACTGCTGCCAGCGATGGGCAAGGCGAGAAAAGAAGGGCATGTAGCTGCTGCCGGACGGAAACGGGTTCCGCGTGCCGGATTGTCTATAACTGATCGTCGTCATTTTCAGTTCCTTTCCGTGTCAAGCGTTCAAAATGTCACGTCTATTGAGTGTAAATATGGACCCCGGCGGCTCATCAATCAAACGAATAGATCTTATAGTTGCCATTAGTATTCTTGAACGAAAGCAGCTTGCCAGGCTTTCGTTCATGTGCGGACAGGGTGTCCGCGCCAATTAAATGAAACTCGGAAACCCAGAGAAAACGACTTTATCTCGACCTTATTGCGACTTTAGAATCGACAATTTTCTGAGCTGCCAGGAATTTCAGCAACATCGCGAGCGTTTTGAATTGGTCGCGCAATTCGCTTTCGACGATGTCTCGACCCAGAAATTTGGGACTTCAAACAAGAGAACGCGACTTCGAATTGCGAGTTCTGAAGCGAAGGGCAAACGCAAAGTCCGGCTAGATATGGTCGAGTGGACTTCAGAACCAAGTGGGCCGCATTACTCGCCTTGTTTTTGGACTGACCGATTGCGCACCATCACACTCTCCAGCTTGTTGAGCCGAAAGTCATCACCAACTGCGTTATTGTTGATGAGCCCCCAACCGGCTCCGTTGCTCGGTGGGAGAAACTCGATGCCGCTGTTCTGATAGAATTTCTGCAGTTCGACCGCAGAATTCAGCACCCCCGCGCGTCCTCGCTCGACCCGTTGGATGGTCGATCGTGAAACGTGGGTATGGGCCTCTACCTCATCCTGGGACAGCCCGAGGAATTCCCTGGCGAGTTTAAGAATGATCGCGGGCACTACCAACATAAGGATTCATTGGCATGGATCAGAACGCCGATCAAATCGGCGAAAAGAGATCTTGACCGATGGAGCGTAAGGCGTCAGAAAAGACGCCAATGGCTTCAAATATGAAGCCAAGCGAATCCTTTCGGTACGGTGAAAAAATGGAATCACGAATCATGAGTTCACGGCTGTTGGTGGAAGTCGACCGACTTGAGAGCCTTCTCGGTGATCTTCGGCGCCTTGAGATGGGCACGCTCGATGTGAGCGATCTGGGAGACGGGCTACCGACGCTGGAAAGATGCAGCGTTTCGGCAAGGCGGACATCGTGTCTGGAAGGCATCGTGTTTGGCCATCCGAAGCTCCCTGACGGAGAGAGGATTTTCACGAGCCAGATTTACGCCTTCCTCAAGTATGATGGGCAACTTTTCGGGCGAACGGAGAACCGCTGGTATCGGTTGAAATCGATCCGAGATCGGGCGGGCCGGGCATGAAACATCGGATCACGGCAGAGGCGTTCAAGGTTTTGAAAAGGAATTTGGGCGTCTTTCTTTCTACATGTTCCCTCCGGGCCACCTTGAGACCCTTCTGCCAGTTTAAGCGCAACACGCGGGGAATCCTTGTCGTGATAGTCGATAAGAGGTGGATCCGGCGGTACGAACGAGCCGCCGAGCTCCTGATTACAGGCGAGCGCAGGGTTCTCTTCCAAAGGGACGTGTCACGCCGTCTTGTTCATGTCATCGAGCCTTCGTCGAGGCAAAGGCACGATGATTGGATCGACACGCTCGGCGCGCATCATCAATTGATCGTTCTTGCTACTTCATTCGAGCTCGTGCCTGAAAATGTGCGCCGCGCTGCGGATGTGATCATCGATGTCCAGCCGCCGACGGCGCGACATATCGCGGCAGGACGCAGACTGGCCGGACTCCCTTCGCTACCTCGCGACATGCTGCGAAAGCTCGCTCAGCAGGATATGAGAACGATCGAATCCTTGGCCGCCCGGCAATCGTTATCGCACGTCGACTTCCCGGCCGTCGACGTGCGTCGTAGCGACAAGAAGAGCGTCAAGCTAAGCGATCTGCCAGGATTCGCGTTGGCGCGGCCATGGGTAGCGGCACTGAAGAGCGATCTCCGCGACTGGAGAGCGGGAAACTTGGACTGGAAGGACGTCGATCATGGCGCAGTCCTTTCCGGGGCTCCAGGTACGGGCAAGACATTCTTCGCCACGGCGCTCGCAGCCGAACTCGGAATCCCCTTAGTCGCGACGTCCGTCGCAGCCTGGCAGGCCAGCGGGGACGGGTACCTGGGCGACATGTTGAAGGCGATGCGCGCCTCTTTCACGGAGGCCCGCTCCAAGAAGTGCGCGGTCCTTTTCATTGATGAACTCGATGGGATTGGGCGAAGGGGATCCCGAGGGCGAAATGCCTACTATCAGTCCAACGTCGTCAACGCATTCCTGGAACTGACCGACGGGCTTGTCGATATCGAGGGGGTCATTCTCCTGGGTGCGACCAACCGCTTGGAGGACATAGATCCAGCCGTACTTCGATCCGGGCGCTTCGAAGAGCATTTCCATTTTGAACTTCCCGATGAGGAGGAACGGGCTGCGATACTGTGTCATCACGTCTCCCAGGCGATCGATGTGCCGGAGGCTCGAGGCGTGACTGACGGCCTTCGCACTGCGACGCCGGCAGACCTTCAGAAGCTGGCGCGGAAGGCGAAGCGCAGCGCGCGAAGCAGGGGCGGCACGGTAACGCTGGAAGATCTGAGAACGGGTCTTCCAGCAAGGACAAAGCTTCCGGAAGCTGCCGTCCTCCGTATTGCCGTGCATGAATGTGGCCACGTTATCGTCGCGCTGGCGAGCAAGCTGGTCGATGAACTCGTCGTCGAGCTGGAGGATAGCGTCCTCGAAGAACGCGCCGACCTCCAAGAGGGAGGAAGGGTGCATTATCAGATGACGGAAACCGTGCTTCCCACCGAAGCAACGCTTCTCGCACGAATCCGCATTGCGCTCGCCGGAATGGCTGCGGAGGAGGTCGTGCAAGGCTCTCGTTCGATCGGCGGCGCAGGCGCAAGCGGGTCCGACCTCGACATAGCGACGCAAATCGCGAGCCAGATGGTTCTTTCGTATGGAATGGGTAAAAGCTTGAGGTTCCATGTCGACCGGCAGAGGATTTCCACAGGCTTCATGCCTCCGCCGGAATTTCACGCCGAGATCAGCGGCATCCTCAGCAAGGAATATCGAGCTGCCAGGGAGTTGCTCAGCAAAGAGAGGGCGACATTGATGAGAATGGCTGCCGAGCTTGTCGTCGATCGGCGAATGGAGATCAAACGAGAGGCTATGCCACACTGATGATGTCGCACTAGATCGGTGCCTGATGTGCGACGTCTGGATCTGCGAGGCTAGCGAAGCAGCCCGTCGATGTCGAACTCTTCCCAACCGCGAAGCTTCGAAGCTGGCTCGTCCGACTTTTCTTCACTGGCCCTCTTCGTCTTGGCGGCCTTCTTCAGCGAACGTGTCAATTTCGCCTGGTAAGCCGCCTTTCGACGGTTCTCCGCTTTGGCCACTGCATCCTCTTCCCGCCATTCGTCCACGGCTCCACGGTCAAGCAGGTCCTCGACGACCTTGGGATCGAAAATATGAAAGGTGATCCGCCTGGCGCGCCCATTCAATCTTACGGTCCGGGTTCCTGCGCTCGGCAGACGACCGTCCGCGAGCCAGCGGTGCCGTTCGCCGACTTTGATGGTGAGGATGTCTTGAATCTCCCGTGGGATGACGGGAAGGGTTTCGACGTCCTCCATGGCCTTTGCGATGACGGCGGCGGCCGCGTTGAACGCGGACTTCTCGCTGGCCGGCATAGCCAGGATGATGTCGCTTCCATCGAGCGCGAGTGACTTCTTCGAGGCGGCAGGAACTCGCGATTGAAGTTCTTGGAGAATTCCTTTCGCCCGCACGGCCGATCCCATTGTGGCCGCGGCAGACAGCGTCCATGTCCTGATGAGTTCTACGTCGTTCTTTTCGTGTTTCGGCATGACGCCTAGATGGTATGGGCGGCCTTCCACGTCAACGAGTACGATATTCGGGCCGCCGTTGTTCTGATCTTACTATGGGCAGTTCGGCGTCATCTGGCCAGAGCCCATACGACGGACTGAACCTTGAATCTCCTCAGCCGAGATCTCATCTTCGAGAAAGCATTCCTAATCGCTCTTAAGCGAGGCACACTGCAAAAGCCGGCACTGATTCCGTCCTGCGTGCGACCGATGCAAATCGCTTCTCAAACTCTACGAGGTAGATGTTGACGCAGTTCTTCGAAACAACTCAGGGCATCATGTTAGTTGGAGCGATGATTGGGGCTGGATGTTTTGCCGGCGGCACGTTCATACCGAGCGCGCTGCGGTGGGCAAATGCTGAACGCGCTCGGAACCCAAAAGCGGGCGCGCGCAGCGCAGCGATGTTGACAGCTTTGGCATTGGACGATTTTGTCGGCGCCGCTTACGCTGCCGTGCACGACACGCCCGAGTTCAACCCCGCCAACGAAGGTGAGTTCGTCTTCCATACACCCGAACCCGTTCTCGTCCTACCACAGGCGCAGGATTTGAGCCTCCTCGGCGAGGAGCTCTTCAACGAGACTTTATGGCTATCGAACCGCGTGATGAATCTCGGCAATGCGCTGGACAGCCTTGATCTCGCCAGCCCAGGCTTCGACCGCTTTTTCGAGCGGCGCCAGGAGGGCTACGCGGTGCTCGCAGCGACGGCGATGGATCTTATCGAGCGCCTGCTCGCCGATTTCGATCTCAATCTTCCCGAAAAGCCCGATTACTATAGGCAGCGCGAAGGGTTGGTCGCGGTTGTACAAGCTGCTGGACAACGCGGCACGGGCACAAGGAAGACGGCAGCGAGGGTTCAGGCGCCTGGTTCCAATATCACGCATCTCTTTCCAAAGACAGGCGAAGAAGGCGAGTGACGGTCGCACGACCGCGCGTGCCGCCTGTCCTTTAGGGTCGTCGTCACGGGTCGGGCCGCGCGACGGATGAATATGTTCAATCACGCCGGCTTCGAGAGTGATCATTTCATTGTGGCACTTGCTTCATAATGCCGGAAATACCTACGGAAAGAGGTAGATCCGCTAATGTGTACGAGGCATCACCACTAACTGTTGCCGGAACCAGCAGCGCGATTGTCGAGGCTTTCCACGAGACTAACATCGAACGGCTGCCCTACCGCTGGCGCAATGGCTGCAAGAAGGCGCGCGACATTCGCCGCTGAACAATTCCGTTCGAGATTTGCAAGCGCGGCGTCGATTTCCGGGACCAGCCTGCTTGGAGTACGCAGCATGAACCGTTGACTTTCGATAACGAACCGCCAGTCCGTCAAGAGTTTCTTTACGAGGATTGGAAGGTGGGCATGGGATGCGATCGATTGTACTACGAAGAGCAGGAGTTTCACGTCACGTTTGTCCGACATCAGCGCCCTTGAGACAGAATTGGTTTAATTGAGAAGAGAGGATTTTCGGCTCATCGTAGCTCTATCAAAGGAAGCGAAGATGAGACAGAAAACCGGGCCGCAGACATCGGCGGCCGA
>Ga0209960_1004002_pt1 | contig 11813 bp, 5 predicted proteins | sample ThiBiot_500_plan_2_FD_183947 | JGI IMG/M metagenome (GOLD analysis project Ga0209960, IMG submission 183947) | Wastewater bioreactor microbial communities from Cape Town, South Africa - Thiocy_expt_500_plan (SPAdes) | ecosystem: Engineered > Bioreactor > Thiocyanate-remediating >... | reverse complement strand
CTATTTGTTGACGTTAAAAATGAGCGGTGAATGATTGAAAGAAAAGCTTTTTTCTCTAATTACATTTACTTCATTTGAATATTTACATCTTCGTTTTCTCAATATTAGACACGGCAGGTAAACATTTACTATAAAGATTCTTTTTAGCTATTGTAGTTCTTCTATTAAAATCTTTTCACTTTAACATTGCACAAGGTTAGAAATAGAAAATGAATGATTATCACCAAAATCCTATTCAGTTATTACAGTATATTTAATATAATCTTCCATATTTTCATATTTCCTTAAAACCAGATAATAACCAACTGATTATTACCAAAATTCTATTGAATTATTACAGTGCATTGATAATATATCATCCATATTTTCATATTTGTCAACATAGAAAACGACAAGTGAATAGTATATAGAAAAACATTATTCAATCATTGGAGTTATCTTGACTAAATTGTGATACATATATACATTGATATTTATACAAAATAAGAATTGAATTGTTCTTACGAATGTATCATTCAAGTATTTCAATTACCTAGACTCATTTTTCAATATTTAAAAATTTCTTGTCATGAGGCATCTAGAACGAATATTTGTTATAAGATATCTATTCAATTGTTTAACCGACTCATTGGTGGTGTTCGAGAATATTTATAATGTTAAAATGATGAGTATTAAGCACGATGGTCACAAACATTATGTTTACATATATGAATATAAATAATTACTCGGTAACGTGTACTATACCTGCGATCATAATGCAATAACATATGAATGAATATGAAAACAATTCTATGAAACTATTATGGTAATATATTATTTGAGGTTTTCTATTTTCTGATTAACTCTCATTAGTTACGATAGATGAACAATTATTAGCATAATTTTATACAACTATTAGAGTTTCAATGATTCACTCTTCTCCGTTTTTACTTTTATATTTCTTGCCAATATCACATGAATCCGTTTTATAAGATTTCTGTTCATTTATCTGTGTCATTTTCGATTATTATTTTCAATTTTCATGTTTATCTGTCGTCTCAAAAACATACGAATCATTATTATAAGAATTCAATTCGAATATCTGAGCGATTTTTAATCGATTGTTTTCATTCACATATTTATTGTTCTTGCTAATAATAACTGAATAATTTTTATTACAGTTCAGTTCACATAACTAATTCTCTTTTACTCAACTTCTTCTATCTCTTCATGTATTATTTATGCTAACAATGACCGAATCATTTTTATAAGGATTCAGTTCAAATATCTCCGTCTCTTTCATTTGATTTCTTTCATTTCCACGTTTGTTATCATTGTTAGTAATACGTACTCGAATTTCATTTCCTTTACGGTTCAGTTCACATATATGAATTTCTCTCGCACAACTGCTTCTGTCTTTCCATTTGTCACACATGTTAAGAATAATTGAATTGGATTTTAAAGAGAGTTCAGTTCACATATTTCAGTCCTTATCTATTAAGTTTTTCTATTTTCATATTTCAGTTCCTTACAAATGATAATTAAATTTCATTCAGCATACTTCAGTTCAAATGCTTCAATCTTTCTTTCTATACTTCTTCTATTCCTACAAATATTTTTCTTGTTAATTATAATCGAATATCTTCACTAGAGTTCAGTTCATATATCTGAATCATTTTCAGTTAAGTTATTCTTCCTATACAAATGTTTCCTTTTTAATTACGATTGAATTATCTTAAGGAAAGTTCGGTTCAATGTCTGTATCTGTTCCACTTTACTTAACTTATTTTTACATTTGACATTACTGATGATAAGAGTCGAACTAGTTTCATCACGATTCAATTCAAATATTCGAGCCATTTTTATTTAATTTCTTCCATTTCATGTTTGTTCGTCTTATCAGTAACCGTTGAATTATTATCATCACAGATCAGTTCATATATTGTAATGATTTTCAGTTAAAATATTCTTTTTCTACAAATATCTTCGTTTTTAATTACAATTGAATTATCTTAACGAAAGTTCGGTTCAATGTCTGTATCGTTTTCGCTCTACTTAACTTATTTTTACATTTGATATTACTGTTGATAAAAGTCGAATCGTTTACATCACAATTCAGTTCAAATATTCGAACCATTTTTATTTAATTTCTTTCATTTTCATATTGGTTCATCTTACTAATAACCATCGAATCATTTTCAACAAACTTTAATTCTTATATCTGAGTTTCAATGATTTTATCCTTCCTTTTTCATGTTTGATATTGTGGTTGATAAAAATTGAACCATTTTCAACATCGTTCAATTCGAATATCTTAGTCTTTCTCACTTAACTTCCTTCATTTCCACATTTATCTGCCTTAATAATAATGATCGAACTGTCTTCACCAAAGTTTAGTTCAAATACCTTAGTGTTTCTCATTGAAGTCCCTTCATTTCCACATTTATCTGCCTTCATAATAATGATCGAATTAATTTCAAGAAATTTTTGTTCAAATGCTTTAATATTTCTTTCTCTAATTCTTCTATTCCTACAATTCTCTTTCTTGTTACTAATAATGAAATTAGCTTCACCAAACTTCAGTTCATTTATCCAAATCATTTTCAATTATGCTATTCTTCCTGTACAATAATTTCTTTTTTAATTACAATCGAATTATCTTCACTAGGTTTCGATTCAAATATGTGCATCTCCCTCAGTCTACTTCATCTATTTTTACCTTTTGTATAACAGTTGATAATAGTCGGATTATTTTCAGTAGAATTTAATTCGAATATGTAAAATACATTCAATTATCTTCTTCTATTTATACATTTGTTTGCCTTACTAATAATAATCAAATCATTTTAAAGAGAATTCAGTTCGAATATGTAAGACACTTTTATTTAACTTCTTCTATTTGTATAATTATTCCACCTGGTAATAATAATCGAATTATTTAAAGCAGAGTTCAATTCAAATATTTGGATTATTTTTATTAAATTCATTTCAGTTTCATAACAACTGCATTATCAATAACACAAGAATTATTTTTATAAGAGTTTTATTCAGGTATTTAATGTCTTCTCACTCAATTTCTATGATTTCCACATTTATATTTCTTATAATAATAATAATTGAATTATTTTTATCAAAGTTCAATTCAAATACATAGATATCTTTCATTTCGTTTTCATGATTTTCACATTGGTCTTTCTTTTCAATAATAATCGAAGTACTTTCAATAGGATTCCATTCGAGAATCTCAATCATTTTTACCCGAGTTAGCATATTTACACATTATAGTAAGATTAAGAATAAAAAATAAACCACACTCACGAAACTTCTATTCAAATCTAACATTCATATCCAGTGAATGTCTTCCCCATTAGATTTATTCGTAGCAGAACTAATACGCGAATGCTTTTTAAAATATTTTTATTTGAGTATTGCATTTATTTACTTTGAATGCTTTCAATTTTCTTACTTATTTTCGTTCGAAGTAAGAAACGCATGATTTAAAGCAAAACTCTGTTCTACTATTTCTCCATATATCTATTCACTTTTTCTATTTTCATCATGTTAATTCTTAAAGAAAACAAATGAACTACAATGAGGAGAATTTTGTTCTAATATTTTAATCGATGACAATGATTTATTTTGTTAGCTTAATTCTTCTCGATACAAATAAAAACTGAAAATGATCTATGAGATTCCTATTCAACTATTTCGGAATAATTCATTCTACATTTCCTCCACCATCTCATACATTATTATGAGAAATAAAACTTGTATAATTCATAGAAATATTCGATTCAATTATTTTATTCATTTGAATTTAGTCTCTATTATTTTCAGATTACTTCTAACGAGAAATATTTGACGAATGGTAACAAGCAAAACTTCGTTTAACTACTCTTATCGTTTTCTTTTAATTCTTTCTATATTAGGATTTCATTTTTGCTCACGTAAGAAATGAATCAGCCTTACTAAAGCACTATTCAACTACATTTGTTATTTTAATAAAACTTCAACTGTTCAGACTTTTCAACATCAAAAGATATTAACAGAATCGATCTCATCAAAGGTCTGTTTCAATATCTTACCCAAATTGATTCACATGTTTTTATTTTTCGTATTTTTCATTCCTATAAACAACAAACGAATAAATTACAACAAAACCTCATTCAGATATCTTAGTCACTTTTACTTAGTTTTTTTTTCAATTTAATATCTCTCATCATTGCAAATAAAAATGAATAAGCTATAGGAGAGTTGAATTCTAATACTCTATTCACTTTCTCTTAATTACTTTCACATTTCAAGATTACCAGCCTTATGAATAACAAATAAATAAATATCAACAAAAAGTTGTTCGAATTGTTCGATCTCTTCTACTCAATTTTTATTATTCTCACATTTTTCACCAGTACAAATAGCAAATGAATTATTTAAAGGAGAGTTCAGTTCAAATATCATAGTCATTTTGATTAAATTCCTTTGATTTGTACAGCTATACCATTCATAAATAGCAAACAAATAATTTTCATTAATGTGTTGTTCTAATATAAAAGACACTTCATCTAAATTTCTTTCATAATATTATTTCTATTCTGTCCAAACTGAAAATAAATCATTCTCATTAAATTTCAATTCAAATATTCTAACCAGTAAGATAATACTTTCTTCGAATTTGATATAAGTTTGCATGTTAATCATAATTGGATGATTTTTAACAGAGTTTTGATTAATTATCATAGTCACTATCATTCTGCTATATCAATATTAGCGATTGCTCTTCTTGAAAATAGTTGTCGAATTACTATTAAAAGAGTATTAATCAAATATAATAGTAATTTTCACTCTATTTCTTTCATATCCACGTTTTCCACATTATAACATAATATAGAAAAAAGGTATAGCACAATTGGATTCATGTATCGAATTCACTATGATTCAATGTCTTCCTTTTTTCACTAGTCTTCGTTAAAAGTAAAAACGAAACCTTTATGACCAAGCTTTCATTCACATGTCGTCGACATGACAAGTTGATGTTTCCTATTCTTCCACTATTCGTTCAATATAAGGACAAATAAACTGATTTTAATAACATTCTTCTCAAGTATATCGATCTATTTAATTTTATTTATTTTACTTTCAAACTGGTTCTCATTGTTGATAACAAACGAATAGCTGTTACTATATAATCGTTGACGTATTTTACTCACAATCACTCAACTTCATCTATTTTTATTTTTATTTTTCTTCCTAATGCTAAACGAATAGTTTTTAGTAGAAGTCAATTCATGTATCTTAGTTTTATTGAAATAATTTCCTTTATTTCATATTTGTCTTTCACTTAAATGACATATCTATGATTTTCACTAGTACTGTATTCAAATTTCTTTGCTATTCTCCGTTACTGTTTCTTTTTTGACATTTATCTATTTTGTATATATCAAATGAAATTGTTTGAAGAAAGAACTTTTCAGATATGTTAGTAACTCCCACCTAACTCCAGTTATTTACGTATTAATAATGTACATAAACATGAAATGAATTACAGACACCATTAATAAATCTTATTACTTCACTTATTTTAACTCATGTTTTACTATTTTTCTATTTATTCAGTAACTGAATGACAAACGAATGATTTTCACCATTGTATCATTTAACTATCATAGTCAATTTGACAATATTTTCCTCATTTTCATCTTTGTATTCGTTTAAAATAATGAAAGAATTAGTTTTATCAGCTAATTACTCAAATATCTCGATAACATACTCTCAATTATAATCTATTTTCAAAATATGTTTCGCTTTCGAATAACAAATGAATCATTTTCAGTCATTTTCTTTTCATATATCTTACTCTTTTCGATTACTATGTTGCATTTTACAATTACTTACGATGGAAATATCAAATGGATCTTTCTATTAGAGTTGAGTTCTCATATCACAGACATATTTATACAATTTGCTTCACTTTGACAGTTATCTTTCTTTCAAATAGCAAAGTAATCATCTTGATAAGAGTTGTGTTAGTTTATCATTATCAGATCGATTCTACTTTTGTTACTTCTATCGATTTAATTTTAATGCATGATAATCGAATAGTTCTTAGTACAGGTCTGTTCATATTTTTCGAAGATTTCCTCTGAATTTCTCTTATTTTCATATTGACTATTCTTATAAATAATAAATGATCCATTGTTAAAAAGAGTTTAGGCAGATATTCTAACCATTTCAATTGAATAGCTCTCCATTCTGAAGATGCTTTCTATGTTACTCAACATGCGAATGATTTTTAGTAGAACTCTATTCGAATACTTCAGTTATATTGACTCTAATTGATTCATATTTGTGTTTTCCTTTGTTGTAAATAGCAGTGATATGATTTTTAACAATGTTCTCTTCAATTATCTTATTTGTTTTCATTTATTTTTTGATATTTTAACTTATATTCTAGTTGAAGTAATAAATCATTTTTACTAGGCTTGAGTTCTCATATTTAAATTACTGTCATTTCATTTTTCTAGTTTCACATTTATCATCTTTGTAAATATTAAATGAATCGTTTATAGGAATGATCTATTCGTATTTTTTCATTCGCTACATCGTATTTCATAATATTTTTTTAGATATACTTATCTCAAATAATAAACAACTGAATAGTAGCATAGCTGTGTTCAAATATCTGTACGACTTTCTCTCGAGTTAATTCATTTTCACATATTTATTAATAATAAGTAAGAAGAAAATAATATTCATAAGACTGTAATTCGTATATTTTACTCACTTTGAAAACTTTTGTTTTATTATCTTAACTGTCTTCATCATACATAAAATGTGAATAAATTTTACTAGAGTTCCGTTCATATATTTCATACCATTTGATTACTTAACTCTTACTTTGACATTGTTTATTATTGAAGAGACAAAATGAATAATTTTTAGTATAATTCTGTTTGCTTATCTAAATTATTTCGGTTAAAATTCGTTTACTGTTACCTTTATTTTTCTTTTACATAACAAATCAACCGTTGCTACCATAATTCTATTTAACTATCTTATCAATTCCTATTGAGCTTTAGTATTTGTCCTATTGATCTTTGTTGAAAATAGAAAGTGAATTATCACTAGCAGAGATCTATTCTAATACTTTATCGATTTTCAATCAGTCATTTTCGTTTTCGCTTTTTTTGAGTTTTGAAATAAAAACTGAATAAATTTTACCAAACTTCACCTCAATTATGTCGACCATGTTCAGTTAATGTTTTCCCTTTTGATATTCTTCTAATTTTCTAATAAGAAATGAACCGTTTTTATTATAGTTCACTTCAAATATCTTCATAATTTTATTTAATTGTGTGTATTTTCACCTTTGTCTTCTTTATCAGAAATAAATGAATTATTTTCAATAAGATTTTCATCAAAAATCTGTATTCACTTTCACTCGATTTCTTTTATTGTAACAGTTTTCGTCTTCATATATCACAATTGAATGATTTTTAGCATAATCTTCTTCTTTTATATTAGCTATTTTCATTCAATTTTTTTCATTGTTACAGTTGTCTTTGTTTGAAATAGCAAATGAATGATTTTCAGCACATTCATGTTCTGTTATGTTAGTCATTTTTACTCAACTTCAGTCAATATCTCATTTACTTTTTTTACTTAAAATAGTCGAATAATTTTCACCAGAATTTTGTTCAAATATCTTAATTCTTATGATGCACTTTATTCGATTTTTATTTCGGTTTTTATAAAAATATGATACGGATGATTAGAAGTAGATTTATGTTCAATTATTCCAGTAATTAACAAAGCTGTTTATATAGATAGATTTCTTTTCGTTTGAAACGTGATATGAATGATATTTAGCCGAAAAGTTTTATTCAAGTATTGTCAATGTTTTTGTTCAATAACTTCTACTTGTATAGTTGTTGTTTCTGCAAACGGTTAATGAATTTTCGATAGTAAATTTCCATTCATTTATTTGATTTCGTTTGCATTAGTTACTTCGATTACATGAAATACCATATCAAACATAACGATCGTACGATTCTCAGGAAAACTCTATTCTATTATTTGAATGATTTCAGGTAAATCTACGATCAAGAAGATGTCTTCTCATTAGATATTTAATTTGAATAAATCTAACTGCAAATGTTCTATCCAATTATTATATTAACACTTCAGAGATTCGATAAATCGATAATTTATCAATGTTAATACGTTTCAAGAACCATTTTAACTACGTACAAGATCAAATATATGGCGAACTATTGTTTAAGGTGTTCTAATTTGTTATAAAGAGAGCTGTGATACGAAATGAGTACAGTTTAGACAGTTGATCAGTTGTATAATCTTATGGTTATTTGTACTTCTTATTTGAAGTTACATTACTAGATTCAATGGTATCAAAATGGAATGGGATTATCCAAACTTTCACCATATGGTATTAACATCATAAATAATCCCACAATGTAAAGCATGTTTTCAATTGATTCCGTATTGGATAGATAAGCACTTTGTATCGTGTTAACAATTTTAAATGTAGACGAACTGATTTTTAACGAAATTTGCTTTCGTATTTATACCTTCGAGTAGCTACAGCACCCCTTCTTGTTTTTTTCATGTTTTTTCTCTTGCACCCCTTCTTGTTTTTGTCATGTTTTTTTTCTTTAGCACCCCTCTTCTATACGCTCATCCAAGACCTTGAAACTAGTCATGCGATGCGATTTACCCATTTGATAGAAAAAGTGAAGAGTGACGGCAAACGGTTTTAAATCACAGGAAAGAAAAATTGATGACACAAATCGATTTAATATCAACGAAAAAAAAATCTACTTATAGAATTCCTTTCTCATAAATATCATTACGATTTTACATGCATTCAATCGTTCGAAACTAGACAAAAGTTCACTAAAAAAATAATTATTATTAATTGATTTATCTGAAAAGTCTCATGTTCAAAAAAGACGTTCGTTAAATGGTAATTAAAATATAAATAAAAAATATTATTTCTATAGCAAAGATATTCAAAAATTGTATGATATCAATTATGATACGAAACAGTATTGAAAATAATCTGTGGATCAAAGAAGGAATAAAAGTAACGATCGTTTAGCATATGAAATATTCATTGAATTCAGTTATAAAATGAGAATAATAACAGTTCAATTAATCAGAAGCATTTCTCTTAGCTTTGAAATCCTCTGATCTAAGATTCAATTTGAATATACGCAGTTTTCTTTAATATTTTTTTTCGTTCTCTCATTAAGACAAAAGGTAAATGCATCGAAGTGACTAATTTTGTTTGACCTGATCAAACGAGAAAATGTCCTGAGAAGAGAGCTGTATTTTTTAGTACCTGTGCTCTCACGAAACGGCGATCATTCGCTCACTTCGTGTTTTTTGATAAATAAACCTACTCATTTACAAAGTGCGCAGCAAAAAAACAAAAATTTAGGTGTAATTCAGCGATATTCGCTTGTTGGTATTTTCCCATGGTGGGAAAGAAAGAGACAAATCACCCCCTCTCCTTTTACTTTTTTTCGTATTACCCAAAGTTAGTGTTGTTTTTCTTTTTTATGTACTATTTTGAATTAAATCGATTCTCAAAAGTTCTATATCAGCTATAGCTGATAACTCCTAAAATATGCCTATTGACAAAACCATCTCTGATTATAGGTCAGTTTTAAATTAGAGATTTTTGCGAACGATTTTACAAGTTTTGACATCTTTATTTTATTTGACGTAGGATATTTTCATACCATATTCGCTTGAGTGCTGGTTCCAAGTGAGCTTGTGGTAGTTCCGAGTAGAACTCGACGAGCTCTATCTGGAACCACTTCGATCTTAGTTGGAACCAGTACTCAAGCGAATATGGGGAGCATTTACTAGGAAAATCAGCATTTTTAGCATTGCTCTAGCATTTCAGGCAGGTGTTAACATTTTTTCTAAAAAGTAACTAGTCCATTCGATAGAGCTTGTCGAGTTGTACTTGGAACCATCTCGAGTTCCGTCCAAATAAGCTCTCAAGCGAATATGGGGAGCATTTACTAAAAAATGCAGGATTTTCGGTGGCTTTTAGCATATTTTTGCAATCCTGCAGGCACAGGATAGTTTGTAGATGGAAAGTAAATAGTGCGTTGGATAGAGCTCGTCGAGTTCTACTTGGAACCAGCACTCAAACGAATATGGTATGAAAATATCCTACGTCTTTGATAGACGCAAATAAACGTAATTTATATCAGTATTAACAAAGCAAATTGTTTTTTTTTGTTTTAACAACATCATGTAGGTTGAAATCAGCACTCAAATAAAACAAAAAAACTTTTCAGTCAATAAATTCATTTAAAATGTTTAGTCGAGTTTGGATAGATTTTCTTCTATTTAATAATATCATTGGTATCTTAATAGCTGTAGAAGTTTCATTCAATCAACCAAGATTTCGTCCAAACGCAACTTGGAATTCAAATGCAACTACTTTTGCTAATGAAACTCTCATATTTATTAATTCAAACAATTCAATTTACATACCGAATCGACAAACTGATGAAATTCTCATTTGGTATAATGGTAAACCATCAAAAAAGATTTCAAGTAGTTTATCAAATCTATCATCGATATTTGTAACAATCAATGGTGATATCTATGTTGATAATGGAGTGAATCCCGGTCGAATCGATAAATGGATAGCTGGAAACGAAACATGGACATCAGCTATGATGAATGTTACATCAACATGTTACGCTATTTTCATTGATATTTATGAAAGTTTATATTGTTCAATGTTTGATAAGCATAGAGTTAATAGAAAATGGTTAAATGGCAGAACAGTAATTGTCGCAGGATCTGAATTGAATACACTCAATCATCCTTGGGGAATATTTGTCGATATTAATTTAGATTTATATGTTGCAGATTCAGGAAACAATCGAATTCAATTATTTCGATTGAATCAACGAAAGGGAACAACTGTTGCAGGAAATGGATCGGCAAATATGACGATCGAACTGAATATACCTACAGGAGTTGTTCTCGATGGTGATCGACATCTTTTCATTGTTGATCGTGGAAATCATCGAATAATTGGTTCGGATGAAAATGGTTTTCGTTGTATAAACGATAAATTATCTGATCCTATTAGTATGACATTTGATAGTTATGGAAATATTTATATCACCGATCGAGATAATAATCGAGTTCAACAAATATCTTTATCAAAGAAATCTGATCGTAAGTGTGAAAATTGTTCGAAAATCTTTTCATTTTGACTTTGTAGTTTTGACACTTTCATATAATCAACCGCGATTTTGTTTGAACACAATTTGGAATTCAAATGCAACGACTTTTGCCAATCAAAGTTTAGCGGACACACGACCGTTTTATATCTTTGTCAATTCAAACAATTCAATTTACATATCCAATGGAGAAATTCATATTTGGCAAAATGAAAATCATCTCAATCCAACAAAAACAATTGCGAGTAATTTATCAAATTGGTATTCGATATTTGTAACAACAAATGGCGATATTTATCTTCATAATACAAATACTAGTCATGTTGATAAATGGACTGTAGAAAATGAAACATCGATATTGGTTTGGAATATTACATCAGCATGCCCTAGACTTTTCATTGATATTTATGAGAATTTATATTGTTCAATGTTTGATAAGCATCGAGTTGATAAAAAATGGTTAAATGGCACAGCAGCCGTTGTGGCTGGAACAGGTGTTTATGGACCTGAATCGGATAGACTTTGTTTTCCTGGTGGAATATTCGTTGATATCAATTTAGATTTATATGTTGCAGATGAATGGAATAATCGAATTCAATT
>Ga0209960_1003998_pt1 | contig 11822 bp, 9 predicted proteins | sample ThiBiot_500_plan_2_FD_183947 | JGI IMG/M metagenome (GOLD analysis project Ga0209960, IMG submission 183947) | Wastewater bioreactor microbial communities from Cape Town, South Africa - Thiocy_expt_500_plan (SPAdes) | ecosystem: Engineered > Bioreactor > Thiocyanate-remediating >... | reverse complement strand
AGATATTTAAAATTTTTAATTGAGTATTTTGACAAAAAACTGAATATTTTTTCATTGTGTTTCTATTGTCACAATCGTTTTCTTTATGTTCGATTCGATTATATATTAATGGTATATGTCAGCAGTAAAAACTATTGTTTGCGTGTATAATCATTCAGTTTCTGATCGAGTAAATACAAAAATTAAACTAATGAATGATTCATCCATTGACCTTACAAAACAAGCGAAACAACATGTTTTTGCCGAGTTGAACTTCTTATAGATATTTTAGTTTTGAGCCATCTAATCGTTCGTTGGTTGCTGAGAAGACAATCGGTTGAAATTAAATCGATATTATGCGAGAAATTATTCATTAATTTGCTGTAATCTGATACGATGAACCCGCCATTCAAATCGATTTGTTGAGCTTATAAAAAACGAATATCTAGTTTTCAAAATATATTGTCATGAACTGGCTTTTAAATAATCCTTTAGAACATTAGTAAGCGTATGAAAATTTGTTAGATAGAGGAATTCAGTCATTGAATCGCTCTCTGTATTCTTGATTTGTAGGTATTGAATAAACCTGATTGAAATTGAGCTGGATGAATATCTCTATGTTTCTGATGAAGATAATCAGTAGATTAATAAAAAAAAATATGTTATTTTCAGAAAAATTCATCTTCCTTTGCCTTATATTGACTATGAAAATTACCAATTTGAATTCGATCCATATCTTTTGTCAATATTTGCAGTTCAACAAATTGTCCTGGATACAATCCCACAATGATCATATGAAGAGCTTGATAACCAGACTCTTTAGGCATTGCAATGTAATCAGTTCTACGTACAACAGAAAACCTTTGTTCAATTTTATCTCGAACAACATAACAATCAGCTATTGAATCAACGATGATTTTTACTGACAACTGATCAGCAATTAACGAATGTTCTATTTGTCCATTCGTAGATCGCTGTTGTTTATTCCATAGTGAATAAACTGTTTTAACACGACCTGTAAGTTCAACTGAGCCAAGTGTCTGACAAAGTTGAATGAGTATACATGAAAGTGTCCGTTCATTAATGTGTAACTTGACGAGTTCGTTTTTCACTCGAACATAATCATCAGAATATTGATGACGAAGCCACGTGTCAGCTAGAGCATTAAATGCACCATTTTCATTACCATTCGGTGGTTGAAGACGTCGAGCAAATTCTAAGGTTTCATTAAAATTATCAATAGGCCATTTTGAAATAAGATATCGAAAGAGTTCATAGAATTCATATTGAGAATTATACATAGGATTTTTAACGATGCACAGATCAATATCACCATCAATGCCACATTTAAGAAACTTGCTAGCACAACGAAGACCGAAGTTTTTATTCGATGGGCACATATCTTCGAAAAGATCGCCTGATTCGTACTGATTGCATGGCTTCCATCCATTGTTATAATCACTTCGTATTGACGGATTTTCGTAGGAAAATTGACGACATTGAGTTCTTTCAGAATCAGTCATGCTCAATGAGAACAGGATAGAAAATATGAAAATTATTAACATATTTATCTAAAATTATCAATATCAAAAAGATGTATATTGTTGTTTTTGAAGAAGATATTCGAGAATAGCAAAAGCAACAACACTTATAGTAAGAAGAAAAGTTAATATCAAAAGAATTCCTTTGACAATCATAAGAGATGCTAGAACAGCCATGCAAAAAGCACCCAATGCTTTCCAAAAACTATAATTGGAGAATCCAGTTGGAGTTGCGTTCTCTTTTTTGACCATCGTTGATGTTTGTGACATACTCTCATTTGAAAACAATTGTCCATAGATACCTACACATAATAGGAAAAACAAGCAGCAAAATTAGAATAGAAAAAAAATATTCTGCATTACTATTCGTAGTGACATTGAAACAAGCAACAGCTAAGCCCCAAAATACAGAAATTACGACGAGTATTGCAAGAGTTTCATCATCACCAGTTGGATACCATCGATACATAACCACTAGAAGTGCGTAATAAGCGATCGTTGAAAGTGCCATACATAACCATCGGCCAGTATATGAAACAATGTACCCACATATTACACTACCCACCAATTGAGCGATACGATAGCTGAATACAACAAGTCCTAATTAATGAAAAATCTAGTGCTCAGTCATAACAAATCATAATCGATTTACTCACCCACGGATTGAATTCCCAAAGAACAACTTACAAAAGCCTAAATACGATCGTAGTTAATATCTCTTAATCATTCATTTGTAGATTTATATATTCTTACAAGGTGAAAGAGTCCTTCGATATATTGTTGATTAAATCCAATCCAAAAAGCAAGTGGAACGAGCAATTGTTGCTTGAGCTCGATCATTTTTCGAAAAGTAGCCTTTAGAGAATGACCGATATTGAATACGATCGAACGAAAGTCATCTAAACGATGAATCACACGGATAATATAATTATAACCAAACAAAAAGGACTCACTTGATGCAGAATGTTTTGAACTTTTATCTTTTATGAAAATAAGTAAAATACCAGCAATTAAAACAGTTCCTATACATACTCCAAACGCAGTCATACGCTAACAATAATAATAATACGTAGATATAAGAATTACAACAATATAATTTATCGTTGTACATACGGTAGACTGTGTGATAAAGACATCAGGTGATTTTCTTATTTTATATGCATGAAAATACGCACCACATAGAGAAGAATGCGTTGTATTTTTTGCTAGTGGATGATTCGAAAAAATAAGATGAATAGCTAAACCACTTCCAATACCACCTGTTAAAAGTCAATTCGATTCTATTTCATCTACATTTTCGTTTCGAAAATTGTTCTTCTCACTTATTTGATAGATTCCATTGAAAATACCGAAAAAACGTGGAATTATAATATCAGTTGTTTGTTCTGTAATTTGTGCATAGTTCATACTCAGTTCAGTTATAAACGATCCTTTAACAGTTTCGAAAGGTGAAGTCATTAAACCGAGAAGACCCGATGCTACAAAATTAATCCAAGATAATTTACCCATAAAAATTGCACTCGTATATAAAACTATCGTGATAATAAACGTAAATAGTATCCACCAGTAACCGAGAATATATATCATCGGATTCGGCAAAAACATGCCAGCTACGAGAGTACATCCAGTGATAATTGCCGATGAAATAATGCCAACATTACCATATATGTTGATGTTTTCATTTAATTTTAAACTAGTTTTCGATGCAAAATTTAGTAACATACAACACAAACAAAGAGCTACAAATGATGTAACTACAGAACGCTTTGATTGAGATATATTTGCATCTTTTTTCAGCGGTATTTGCTCGCCTTCATATGCTGCATTCGATTGTGTAGATGAATCCATTTCTTTGACACCTTCAAATGGTTCGAATACAAATTAGCGATACAGTCACATGCATCAATAACGTATATTTTTTACAAGGTTAGACTGAATGCACATCAGTTTTTAATGCATGGTTGCACACGACAAAAAATAAAAGCCAATCACTCCTCGTAAGCAAGGCCTTATTCATATTTATGTAATTAAAAGAACATAAACTTTCATAAGTTGTCATTTTTGTTTTTTTTTGCTTTGTGTTCCTTTAACAATACGAAATAAAAAAAGCTATCAAATTTCTTGTAAATCTACTTAAATTTTCAGACAATCATGATTACTTTTTAATAATCGAAGAGGAAGAAAAACAACTGTTCGTACAAAGAGCTTCTCGATATGATGAACGTGGATCGAGCGAAGCAATGCATTTAAAAGGACGAAATAATTCAATCCAAATCGTTCGAAATGATAGAGACTGATTGTCAGCATTGGCAATCATCTGTTCGATTTGTTTCAATTGAGAATTTTTTATACGCCATACAGAACGACAAATGCCAAGTGCTTTTTTGTATAATGCTAAAGCTTCTTGTAGGTCACCTTGTTTTTCATAGATATCACCTCGATTTGCCAGAGTTATTGCAATATCGATATGTTGTGATGGCAAGGATTTCGTGTAGACTTCAAGAGCCATCTCATAGTATTTCAATGCATTATCATACTCGTCAAGATCATGATAAACTTCACCCATATTATTATAAGTTGTACCAAAACGAAAATGATCAGCTGGCAAATGTTTTGTACGAATAGAAAATGCTTTTCGATGGCACTCAAGTGCTTGAGAATATTTCTTTTGTACTCGACAAACAACGCCAATATTCGTATAACCCATAGCACTTGTTAAATCATCTTCAGTAAATGCTTGTTGAAAGATAACTAAAGCTTGTTCGTACGATTTCAATGCTGAATCGAAATCATAATTAATAAAATGAACACGAGCAATCGCAGTGAATGTATCAGCAATACTCGGATCTGATGGTTGTAGAACTTGTTTTCGAATTGCCAATGATCTATCGAATAAATCAAGCGCAGTTTTATCTTCACCGTCTTCTGTTGCTATTAAACCAAGTAAATACAAACAATAAGCTCTCCACATATGATCATTCGATGGCAATAATTTCAAACATCGATTGTAATAATTTCGAGCTTGTTCGAATTGACCCATATCATGTAGAACATTGCCGAATGCAAGAAGATCTAGCTCACATCGATTCGATTCATTTCGTAGAAAACGAAAGATCGATTCGAGAGCTTGATCATGTTCACCACAGAGACTCAATTGAATTATCCAAATATCATCATGACTCAAATAAACATTTTGTATTTGAAATATGGCGCCTAACATAAACAAAACTTCGCCTTCTTGAGGAAATTCACTGATTAATGTTATGTCAGCAAATGGTTTAATACCAGTGAGTGTCGGATCGAAATCGATTTTGAGTAGAACTTTTTCACAACCCGGTGAATTTCCAATGTAAATCGACGCAACATCGGGATAGAGAGTTGTCGATAGAAATGAATTGATTGAAATTAATTTACCAATCGATTTTTCTAATCGATTGAGTTCAGTTTTCGATAATGCTTGACCTCGATAGACTGAACCTGGCGATGTCCATTGATTGCTTTTAAGTTCATGTGCAAGATCACGAATAAAAAATCGAAAGAGAAATAACAGATCGATATTTTGTACCCGAAGTGCTTTGTTAAGCATACGATAGACAAATGAATCTTTCGTATACCAACGTAGAGATTCTTCACATGAATATTGTCGTTCGAATTCATCTAGATGTTTCAAATATTCGCTACTAGTTTTCATATCTTTATGTTGTCGAAAGAATTCAACGAATTCTTGAATTTGTTTCGATGTTGATTTCATATTTTGTAGACAATCGAGTATTAACTGTGAATGAACGAATTGTCCATTTAATTCCGCTGTCGAATTATCTTGTTCATTCGAATCATTTAAAACATCGAATGAAAATAACTCGTCAGCTTCACGACGTTGTCGACCGCGTCGTCGACTTAAACCAACAAGTTCTCGTATTTCATCACGTACACCTCGAAACTGAAAGAAATGAAAAACATAATAACATGTTGTTTTTTGTCTTCATCGTACTTTAATGAATTGTTTGTAACATGATTGATCGAATTCTTTGTCAGAAATACGATAAACATACATTGCAAAGATTTGACAATGCTCATGAAATCGAGAGAAGACCTCTTGACCGAATTGCTCGTCAATAATAAACACAATTCGATCATTGCTCGAAATCGAATCGATAAAATTTGCGCATTCAATTTGATTTTCAAAGGCTTTCAAATATTTAATCGATGTTCGAGCTTGTTCGAGTATTTTATCAATATTCTTTGAATTACTTATGGAATTCAATAGCCAAATTTGCCAAACTTTTCCCAAACTATTCCCATGCATTGATAATTTCGAATCCATTACGATACGAACAGAAAAGAAAAATGACGCGTCACGATTGAAAACCTTGACTTGTCAATTGACAGCAGCGCCTTCTATAAATTTCGTCTGTCACAGGACGAAATATACAAGTCTATCATTGTAATGATGGTAAATCGAAATTACTGTTTACTATGTGGATGTGGAAAAGAAAAGGCGACTTATAAATGTGAAGGATGTATGAATAGTTATTGTAAAAATCATTTGCAAGATCATCAAAAAGATTTGGAATTACAATTGGATGAAATTGAAAATGAAAGAAATATTCTTCGACAAACACTTTTGGAACAACAACAACAACAACAACAACCGAATCAACGATTGTTAATCGAGCAAATTGATGATTGGAAACGAAAATCGATTAAGAAAATTGAACAGACTGCAGAAGAAATTGGAGAATTTATATTAGCAGAGACAAATAAACATTTTCGAAAGGTTGAAGTCAATCTCGAACGTTTAACTGATGAAATCAAAGAAATTCGACAAGAAAATGATTTCAATGAACGGAATTTAAATGATTTCAAAGCTAAACTTGAAGAATTGCAACGACAATTAAATAGCCCCACGAATATTTCATTAAAAGAAGAGAATTCATCATCATTTATCAATAAAATCTATGTTGATATCGCAGAAATCTTAAAATGGAAACAGAATGCAATCACGATTGCTGGTGGAAATGGTCAAGGCAACGAATTGAGTCAATTAAGTCGTCCATGGAGTATTTACATCGATGATGACAAAACCATTTACGTAGTTGACATGTTTAATCATCGAATAGTTGCATGGAAACAAGATACATTATATGGTGAAATCATAACTAGTCAAAATCAACGATTAAATTTTCCATCAAAAATTATTCGTGATAAAATTAACGATTGTTTTATTATAGCAGATTATGCAAATGAACGAGTAGTTCGATGGTCTCGTCGTGCGCGTGAAGAAACAATCATAAGAGATGTTAAATGTGTTGATGTACTTTTGTACAACAGTGAATATCTCTATGTTTCTGATGAAGATAAACATGAAGTTCGAAGATAGAAAATAGGAGAAAATCAAGGCGTTCTTGTTGCTGGTGGAAATGGATCTGGCAATGATCTCAATCAATTTCATAAACCACATTTTATATTTCTTGATCAGGATGAAACACTTTACGTATCAGATCTTCGGAATCATCGTGTAATGAAATGGACGAAAGGTGCCAAGGAAGGAATTGTTGTTGCTGGCGGGCAAGGTCAAGGATCGAGTTTAAAACAATTGTCGTATCCACAAGGGATATTTGTTGATAGAATAGGTAATCTCTATGTGGCTGATTCGTTGAACGATCGAATAGTTCGGTGGACGAAAGATGCAAACGAAGGCAGTATTATTGTTGACGGTGGAAATCAATCAAATAAATTGAGTAATCCTATTGGTCTTTCATTTGATACGGAAAATAATCTCTATGTTGTCGATCATGACAATCATCGAATACAGAAATTTCTCGTCGATGATTTTATTAACTAATAAAAAAAACGAAACGAAACGAAACGGAGACATCTTTTGCATATTTCAAAGGTGATCTTATCAAATCTTTTTATCTTTTTTTGTTGCTTGTTATGCGTTGAGTGCAACACTTTCAAAATGGAACGTCTGCCAAATGAATTGTTAATTGAATGCTTCAAATATCTCGATGGTTTGCATATTTTTCAATCGTTCGATGGATTGAATACTCGATTGTCGATATTAATTCGTCGTATTCCATTATATATCGATTTTCGAACGATTTCAACATCAAATTTACGTGATATTTGTATGAAATTAATCTCCTCTTCAGACATTAACAAACAGATCTATTCATTGAAACTCACATCGAATAATCCATTTCAAAAACAACTTCTCGAACATGAATTTAATTTCATTCATCTTCGATCTTTATCATTCATCGATCTTGATCAATCGAAATTGAATATCAACTTCTCAAAATTATCACATCTCCATTGTTATCATCAATTTCGAATGAATAAAATTCTATCTGCATTACCAGTATCTCAAATACGAATATTAACCTTACAAGAACTGAATAGTTCGCATAATTTTTCAACAATACTTTCATCAATTACAAATCTAAGAATTTGCAAATGTAATGACGATATCATACATGATATATTGACATATGGAACGAAATTAATCTATTTACGTCTTGATATTGTACATTCAAATGTATTGAAACGAAAAAGTATGACGACATTAAGAGATCTTCAACAAAATCATCCGTCGACATCTCTCAAACAATTGAAAATCATTGGTTTTAGTTCAGATTTTGAAACTCTTACGAATCTATTGAAACGAACGATCAATTTAGAAATCTTAACATTAGTATATTATCATGATGATAAATTATTTCGTGTCAATGATTGGCAATATTTCATTCATTCGACGTTAATAAAATTAAAAAAATTCAATTTTATTTGTAAATATATTAATACAATTGAACATAAACAAATTCGACAAGTTTTTCAACAATTTCAAAATGATTTCTGGTTGAATGAATATAAATGGTATACCGAATGTACATTATCAAATGATTTCTCAACAATTTACACCATACCATACATACATAATAGTTATACACTTGAATCATTTTCCGATCAATTCTTTAATTCGACAATCGACCGTCGAAATATCTATGCTAATGTTAACTATGTCAAATTCAATGCAGATATCATCACAAATCAATATGCATATTATTTTCCTTATGTCAAAACACTAAGCATTGATAATTGCTGTTTGAATAGAAACTATTTCGATTTACTTAAAACAATTGTCAATCTAACGAATTTAAATGAATTACATATTCTATCGAAATGTCAACTCGATGATTCATCGATTCTTCTTGACATTGTTAAACAATCATCGAATCTATCTATGTTAAATATTGACAGTAGAATGCTACGGTTGTTATTTGTTAATCATGAATTATGCAAATATTTGTCGAAAATGATTAGAAAACTAACTCTAATAGCAGCGTGTGATGCAAATGAAGAATTTGATCAGATGAATAAATTTTGGCAAACATTCGAAAATCTCGAAGAACTTGATTGTACAATTGAAAAACGACAATCGATTCGATTGATTTTAGAAAGTCTACCGAGATTATCACATTTGAACATTCGATTAAAAACTGCACGAATAGTCAAAGATTTTGAAATATTTACAAAAGAAATAGCAAAGAAATTAGGAGTGACTATTTTCATCGAAAGTGAAGCAGATTTTCGAGTTTGTTTGGACGTTTGGATTGCTAGAATATGTTAGATTCATTGACCCCAATCTTTTGATTAAATAAATATATTTTCTAATATTAGAAAAATTATCAGTTTGACCTATATAACGTTTAATTGTAAAGAAAAGATGTTAAACAATTTAATGTTGATTTTCTGAAAATGAATGTTTTCAAGTCACATTTTGCTTTAGAAAGTAAACAGGCAGTAAAAAAAACTCTAAGACCATCTTCATTTGTGGCTTTACTTGCACGATGTTTGCTGATTATTTGATTTGTTTGTTTCTTCTAACGTTCTATAGACAAATATCAGGTACTAAATCATTCGAACCAATAGAAGCTCTAAAATATTTTATAGGTTTATCGTATAATCAACCAATTTTTTGTCCGAACGCGTCATGGAGCGAAAATGCAACTACTTTCGCTAGCAGTGATACTATTGGTGGAGATCCTTACGATATTTTTGTTACAACTAATAATACTGTCTATGTACCTAATAGAAGCAATAAATTTATAATTGTATGGCCTGAGGCAAGCTTAATACCATCAAGAAATATATCAACATCTTCATCTAGTATAATAACTGTCTTCGTCGCAGAAGATAATTCAATCTACTTCGATTATCAATTCAATTCGATTAGTGAAATACGACGATTATCAGCTAATTTATCAAATACTCTTTCAATCGTGCAAACAATCCAGAATTGTTATGACATTTCCATTAATATTAACAATTATATTTATTGTTCTCTATCAGATAATCATCAAGTCATCAGAAAATCATTGAATAATTCATTTAATCAAGTTAAAATCGTAGCTGGGACTGGTGTTAGCGGTTCAACATCATTCATGTTGAACGGCCCTAATGGAATATTTATTGATACTGATTTGGATTTATATGTAGCAGATTGTTTTAATCACAGAATTCAATTATTTCCATTCGGTCAATCAGATGGAATAACAGTAGCAGGATCTGGATCATCACCCTCAACAATTAATTTGAATCGTCCAGCTGCAGTGATTTTAGATGCTAATAAATATGTTTTTATTGTTGATCGTCAGAATCATCGCATCGTTGGAAGTGGTCCAAATGGATTTCGATGTTTAGTTGGATGTAATGGAGCAGGTTCCACAGCTAATCAATTATATAATCCACGAGGAATAAGTTTCGATACATATGGCAATATATTTGTTGTTGATACAGGTAATAATCGAATACAAAAGTTTGCATTGATTACTAATTCTTGTAGTAAGTTCATCAAACTAGAGAATATCTAAGCTTTCTTGTACTTTTACTAGATATATCGATTAAAAATAATGGTAATTATCTACCCGTTTCATTTTAAAATCTTTTTAGTGCTTTCTTTAGTTACATATTCATCAACAAAAGATTCCCAAATTATTGCAATAAACACTTCTAATAGTCTGTTTACTAATATTTTCGATCTATGATAATAATATCTTTCTTATTTAGGTGTATCTTACAATCAACCAAAATTTGATGCATCTACTGTTTGGAATTCAAATGGAATTATAATTACTGATAGCAATACAGTTGGCACACAACCTTTTGGTATATTTATCAACAGAAACAACACGATTTATATACCTGGCCGAAATTCAAAACGTATATACATTTGGATGAATAATAGTGCTAATCCCACGAAACAAATCAATACTAATCAGTTTACTCAACTTTCTATTTTCGTAACTAGTAATAGTGATATTTATACCAGTTCTGTAAACTCACCATTTCCAATCAATCGGTGGTTATCAAATGAAACTAATACTTCTGCGACTATTGCATATAGTGACGCAAACTCATGTGGCATCTTTATTGATATCAATAATACTTTATACATTTCAGTCACTTCTAAACCTAAAGTTTTATCGAAACCACTAAACAGTTCTTCAAACATATTAACAATCATTGCTGGTACAGGTGTTGCTGGAAATGCTGCAAATATGCTTAATGATCCTCGTGGATTATTTGTTGATAACAATTTTGATTTATACGTTGCCGATGCGGGAAACAATCGTATTCAATTATTTCGACAAGGACAACAGAATGCAATCACAGTTGCAGGAAGTGGATCATTAAATGCAACAATTATTCTCAAATATCCAATTCATGTTGTACTCGATATGGAAAAATATTTATTTATTGTAGATCAGTTCAATCATCGTATTATTGGATCCAATGAGGATGGTTTTCATTGTATAGTTGGATGTACTGGCTCTTCAGGTTCATCCGCTAATACGTTATATAGACCATCCAGCATGGCTTTCGATAGTTTTGGAAATATTTATGTTGTAGACCAGTCTAATAATCGTATTCAAAAATTTCTCCGTTTGAACAATACTCTCAGTAAGTACCTTTGAATTTATGATCTACAAATATTATTCTATATTTTAGATCCATCATATAATCAACCAAAATTCTGTTCGAATGCAACATGGAATCCAAATGCAACAACTTTAGCTAATAGTAGTATCATTGGATCAAGCCCTCTTGCTATATACATCGATAAAAATAACACAATTTATGCAGCTAGTCGAGAGACAGGCCAAATTCTCATTTGGTCAAATGATAGAATAAATCCAACGACTGTTTTACATGCTAATCTATATGCACCACTCTCCATATTCGTAACCATAAATGGTGATATTTATGTCGGTGATAATAGTTCAATTCGACAAGTAT
>Ga0209960_1003997_pt1 | contig 11824 bp, 7 predicted proteins | sample ThiBiot_500_plan_2_FD_183947 | JGI IMG/M metagenome (GOLD analysis project Ga0209960, IMG submission 183947) | Wastewater bioreactor microbial communities from Cape Town, South Africa - Thiocy_expt_500_plan (SPAdes) | ecosystem: Engineered > Bioreactor > Thiocyanate-remediating >... | reverse complement strand
GAAGGCACTTTCCCGTCGAGAAAATTGAGTCGCTGCAGACACCAGCAGCAAGGCATTCAGTTTCGTTAGTACAGGGAACCCTGCTATTGCCACTCCAGCACGTTGCATTGCAGCGAGTTGCTTGTTCGCAATTTGGCAAGTTTGGCCCTATTTCGTTATCATGAAGGACACAGATCTGCGCAGTGTTACAATCCGTTGGGTTGGTAATGGTATCAATCTATTGAATAATATAGAATTAATTAACACGGAATAAAATAAAGGGAGATCTTGCATTGAATCACAATGACGGACGTTTGAACACAAGTTAAATTAATGTGTTATTACATACATTGTAGCACAACTCAGGATGCTCGCATAAGCCACAAAATGAGGTGCTAGTGCTGTTTCGACAGCCGGCTAAACAATCCGCTACGTCCGGTACGCTACCACAACGGTTACAATAATCGTTATTGACTGTGTTGCGGCAGTTGGCTTGAGAGGCTTGGAAAAGTCTCTAATATCATATTAGTCAGCTCAAATTATTTTGAGGCAAGACTTTTGAAACATACCCAAGTGCGAGGGCAAATACTGTCATAAGGAACATTGCATTCAAGCGGCAAAGTGCATGTCTTATCGAAGCAGTTTTGAACATCACAATAAGTACATCGAAGTGTGTTGTAGTTGCTTTCAGGAACTGACATCATAAATAAAATATCGACAAAAAAAAAAACAATATTAAAATTACTTACAGAGCACCCATCGATTTGTGTTACCCATAGGATATGAATAAGGCCCCGTGCAGTCATTAACTCGGTACATGTTCTTGACCCAAGCGAGCTGACGTTCAATTTGGTCATTGTATGTAATCGCTAACTTTTCTTCCATGTACGAGACCAAGAAATTGTCCAAGTTTTCAACTGCGCAGCGAAGGAAGCTTCTCTTTTGAGTGTCGGCTTCGTTAACACAAACGTTGTCTAACAAGTTGCACCGACCGGAATCGCAGTCCGAATCCGCGTAACAAGGAATGCCTATTTTAGGAAAGACTCCGAAATATTTATCTTGGCACGCGTGGTAAGGCTCCAGTAGTCGATGTTGGAATTGAACGAACTGCAAAAAGTAAATCAGAATTAAATTGCTGGATCCTCAAAAATTTTATTCTTACGTCGGCTGTTTGAGCAGAGCACGCATCGATCGAGTCTGACTTAGTACCCAGTGCAGTCACATAATCTTGCAAGAATAAAGTAGTGCAAGATGCACTTGCACATCTCTCGCCAACTTTATCTGAAGCGCCGTCAAAAACAGACAAAGTTGTATCAACCAGACGCGAGGCGCAGTGAGAGGAATTCCAGGAAATATAACTAAGGCATTATTAAATTTAAATTAATAAAATGACGAATCATACCCATTGCAGCAAGGATCAGTCATGGTCGCTGGATCGGTCTGCTTTGACACGTTAGTATTTTGTTAGTTCAAACACGTTTAACGTACCGATAAAGTGGCGCACGACGCAGTGTTGAGTCGCACATTCTCCGAGCGAAAGTTGATTAATCTTCTCACCTCGGACTCACAAGCAAAAAACGCATCTGACAGGGCATACGCATCCAGTTGGTATTGGATGTCACGAATTTCAAATGAGGATGTTTTGCCCTCTTGAGCCTCGAGTAGTGAACGCATCTGTTGGTGCACTTTCCTAAATGAATCGTGGTCGCAAGTCAATTCTTTTTTAGTGAACGGAGTGCTTATGAAGATCGGCTTTGAAAAAACATTAGTACTGATCAACAAAGCCACAAGTTTGATTTACATTTTCATTGGAATCCATAATTCTTCCTTTTAATACAACTTGGCAAGTTTCAAACTCTTCAGCAGACATCACATCCACGTTGACCGGGAACAAAGGATCAAGGTCGCGGTACTGCAGCAAGACAGCAGCAGAAAACTTGTTTGTCTTATACTCGGTAGGTATGTCTTGCAAGCTATTCGCTGGTGTTAGTTGATACTTATCAGATCGTACCCATATTGCTTACATCATTTCATTATATCTGCTACCGCCAAAAGTGAAGGAAGGGCGAGGATGGAGAGGATACGCTTCCACATAGGGGTATATGGGCCAAAATAGGTTGCAGTCAGATGTGCGGCCTTCAGTTTTTGAGTTGCAAGAGAATTGGTTGGATCCGCATTCGAGAGTTGCGGCACCTGGTGCAACGAATGAGGAATATTTATGATAAGGGATATTAAAATAACATACCATACAACTCGGTTTGTATTTGGTAAGCTCCGAGCTCGGCTAATGAAGTCGTGTACAGCCAAGCCGGATTCGAGCTAACAACAATACCAATTTTTAAGTCGAGAGGGCCTGGACGACGATTGAATCGAACTCCGATATACAGGCTGGCATCGGCGCTCTGGCAATTAAATTAATTGGAGAATAAAGTTACCAACCGATATTTGAAATACGCCGTACCACAGTACACACTGAAAATGCTAAGGTTTGATTATGCTCTAGACTGACGAAGAGATTATCGGGGTTGTTTAGTTCAGGAATCGGGAACTTGTTAGTCAGGGACACAGCACTTTAAAAATAAATCTTTTGAGTTTGTTGCTTGGTACAACTCAAAATAGCATTCTTTAAAGCTTACATATCGTTTCCAGCATAAGTGGAGTGCACACTGAGCTTTAAAGGGCATTGTTGCGGCAATCTAAATTCGAAGTACTCGATTGGCGCAGCGTTCTCGAGGAACATCATTCTATCATCTTCTAAACAGCGGTGCGAAGATAAACAAGCACGTGGGTTCGTGACAGCAGGTACAAAATCAGACAAGTCTATATTAGGAAATATACTCCATGAGTCGCGTAATTAATTTTGTGATTTAATGGCATAAGATTGAACTCTAAAATTGAATTAAATTTGAGAATGTCATTAATTCTCCTGCATGTCGCGTAAATTATTAGCAGTAAACGTACCATGACGATCTGCGCTCAATGTGTAACTTGTTCCAGTTCCAGCATCGTTTAATACATTCGGATACCATTGAATTTCGACAATATAAGTTCCAGGGGTGAACCAATAGTCAGTGGGGCAAATTACAATGTCCTCAGCTGCATATCGCTCCGACCACCAGCGGATGCGAGCTCCACCTATTGAAGAATTAAAATTATATCGTCAGCAATTCATGTAGATCATATTGGGTACCTGTAATCTCCCAATCTTCTGATTTTGCGATGTATATATTGGGATTGCCGTATTTGCTTATGACTTTCCAATGAAAGAAACTGCATCCCGTTTCGGTGCGAGGATCTTCAGAGTTATATTAACAATTAGGAGTGTACGTGACTTAATTTAACGAATTCCATCGGAATAGTTATCCCGATCTATTGGAAAGATCCGTTGGGGGGGAAACTGTCAATCTTGTCTTACCTAAATAAATTCTAAAATCCTTTCTATCAGACTCCAATATCTTCGAATCGAACTTAATTGTATGATCTATTGGCGCGTTAAATCGCAAGATCTAGTTCAATCACAAAAATTAAGCAATTAGCACGTGAAGGAAATATTACAATAAATTATCGTCGGTTCAATATTGGACTTTTTGAAACTTACATCCAGTTTGCAAGTACGTGGCAGTAAGGGACAAGGGCACAATGCATCGTCGGCGCGAGAGCCGTTACAAATAGCAGGATCTGTATAGTCGCAAGGAGGACAGGCGGGCGGCGAGGGACACGTTCGGTTATAACAATAGCCTACGGATTAACGATCAAAGTTAATTAAGCGTATGGTGTCATGTCAATTATTTGACGGCGATTATTTTAATCACGTGGCTTGCTGGTAAGACATACCATAAGTCTGAAGTAATCGAATATCTTCATTGAATTCCACCTCCATGATACCCTATAACGTGTTTAGTTATTGCCAACGTAACGAGTATCTTTTTGTTTTGTTTTTTTTTTTTTTGTAACTTGCAACTTCTCTACGTACCATAGTAATCGGCGTATCTAAAATATTCCCACTCTTAACCTATTGAATGTTTAAATTGATTAAAATTGATTCAATTCGATCCAAAAACAACGTACATAACTCGTGGCGCCTGTAACTTCAATACCGTTAGATCCGGTCAGAGCCAATACCCAGAGCAGGCAAATAAGTAATAGCCTCTTGGACAATGAGCGGTCTGGCATTGTGTCTTGTATTTAATTTGTGATAAAAATGAGAAATGTATGAAAGAAATTTAATTGGCTGGCAATTTGCAAAGTATGACAATTTTGACATTTGGTGTCCTGGAAATTGTTGATATTTTACTAGCAATCTTCGTCATTTGAAAGGGAGTATCATTTCTCCGTTGGAATGGAGAAAGAAGATTTAAATTAATGCAAAAATTCGTGATCCAAATCTTTTGTGAATTCGATTGAAAAAAAAAAATTTCGTGCAATGTCACGAGGTACTAAATAGTGCGCAACAAATTAGGTTTTTGACTGGAAGTTGCGTAAAGCGGATCTACATTTAAAAAAAAATGATATACTGAGTCTGTTAATTGGGAGTCCAAACATACCCACGCAATTGAACAGAAGCTGCTTTACTAACGGCGATTATTTGCTGCAGTTGTGTACACAATTTCTCCTTCCTTATTTACAGTAATTAGTTTCAAATGCTTTAGCGTGCCTAATATGCTATCTCCTGTTGCTCCGATAACTTTGTAACCGGATTCAGCAAGTTTTGTAATCTTCAAGTTCGGTTTTTTCTTCTTGTGGTTATCCCAGATAAGTTTCCAAATATTATTAACATCTTCGAGCTTACATCGACCACGAACTATACTTGACACGGTCATGAAGCTGTCTTCAGTTCTGCAAGGTATCAGTTACTTCACTTGCCTTAATAAGTAAATACATGGTACATACATTAAAGGGAATTCCTCGATCTTCTTGACAGGAGCAGCAGCTTCTGTGCGCTTTTCGGTCGGTTTTGCAGCGCTTTGGCTTGTATTATTGCTGGTAACTGAGCCTTTAACCTTTGTCCGCGCGTTAATAGTCTCCGTAGCATTCTGCGGTTGTAATTCGGGCTCGGTAATACTCTCTTTTTGTGCTAATAAACTTAATTAGGCTCAATGATGACTTTGTGGGAGTGTAATTAAGTACGTACCGGTATTTGACCTCGTGTTAGTCGGTGACTCCGAAGCAATATTTTCTGGTTCGTCTTCCGCAGCTATATACACAATGCTTAAATAAATATACCGACCAACGATTATATTACTAATACCTTCTTGTATTGGCCGATACTGTTCGTATGATTTATATAAATTGTGTTTGGATGCGTCGCTTTCAAGGAGCGGCATTCCGAAACCACGATACATTCCCTCAATTTGCCTTCGATCTGCCATAACCCGCTCACATAATTCAGCAAGGCTCTAATATGTTGTTAACTGGGCCCAGTTGGTTCATCACAGGGAATAATTTTACCTGTTCAAGAGCGGATGCATTGACGACCTCCTTTTGATATTTAGGAATTTGATCTTTGAGCCTTTGTATTCTTTCAAATAATTTAATTGGTTCGATCTGCATCAAAATAAATAAGAATTAAATATTAACAAGTTATTTTTGAGTTAATCTTACTCCTTTGGGCTTGTATCGTTGCGCCATTAATAACTCTAATTTGTGAGATGTATATTGTAAATTTGACACGGCATTTTGAAACTAAACGATTGTTAGAGCGGTCTCAGACATCTGACTAACCTTACATCGCTTTCAATCACAACGGACGGCTCCATAACTATAATTATTACCACTAAAATAATATCCGTACAATACAATCGGATTGTTTGTAGTCCCAGCTCTTTGTTTAAAAAAATGGATCAATTTTTGGCGGGGATTCAAAAAAAACGATTGGAGATGATCCCCTCCAAAAGATTCAAGTAGCTTAGTCCTAGTATTAGGTAGATTCACAAAATCTTCATGACCACATTTATTTAAGTGATCAATTGGTATTAAACAATTTACTGGCTTTCTTGGGTAGTTTCTTGGTGTTGTTGCTCGACGTGCTCACCTTCAGTTTCATTTTCGGCCTTAGTGGCGTTGAGAACGATGTTAATGTAACCTACACAATTAAAAGATTAGGCAAGTGCTAAAAAACGTTACGTTTCAAGTACGAACCCTTGTTAGGTTGAAGAACAACTTCAGTAACGCTTCGTTGGATTTCCTTCTTGTCGGTGTATTTGCGAGTTCTCAAAGAACCTTCCAAGTAAACCTTGGATCTGGAAAGAGACGATCAGATCCGGATTATAAAAACAAATAATTCCATTTGCTGTGTTTTATTACCCCTTTTGGGCGGCCTTGATAACAGCAGTGTGCTTATCTCCGTAGAGAACGATTCTGTGCCATTCAGTTCTTTTGAAGGAAGCAATCGATGAGATTCATGAATATAACGGATTTGGTTCGGGCATACCTGGTCTTTTGATTGCCATCCTTGTCAGCCCAATATTCGTTGGTAGCAAGAGGGAAAGTTGCAACAGTGTTGGTTTCGAATTGCTAACGAAAATAATGAATACAGTGCTCGATCGATAAGATTTGGTTGGACTCATGACGAGTTGTAATTAAAATTATACCTTAATTTCGGGTTCACGACCTAGGTTGCCGACGAGGATAACCTTGTTGACACCGAAACCACCACGAGGAGCGAAACCGCCTAAATAAAAATATAATTAATTGATTATAGCGTTAAAAATTCAATATTAGTGCCAAAATTTTAGTGTTAGTAATGCACATTTGATTAGGTTATTATTTTACATTCTACTATTTTCAATAAAACAGTGGATTAGATTCGGCGATCTGTTCAGTTTACCTTGAGAGCCACCTTCTTGGCGGGTAACAGACTTGACCTGAATATAACATTTTGTTTAGTATGTGGTATCATAAGTAGGGAGTCCATCCGCGCATCCTTCTTTTTTTTTTTTTTTTTTTTTTATGAGCACATTGCGTTTGTTCTACTTACTGAGTTGAAGGTCTTGCGAAGAGCCAAACGGAGAGCCATTTTATGTAATTATTAGTTGTGGTTTGTGGTTTCTATGAAGCACGAGGTATGCTCAGACAAGTGAGTTCATATAAACCGGCAGATTATTAATTTTATTATTTTACTTAACGCACATGTCGGAACCAATACAGCTACAACTAGTCGCCATCCTTTGACGACGTTGCTAATTGAGGGTGTAAGAAGATTGCGCAAAACTTGATCCGATCTTTGATTTTACCGATCTCTAATTAGTTAAATCTCAACCATTTATTTGAAACAAAACTTTTCTTCTTCGTCGTCTTGAGGATGTTCGTTTGCCCAATAGTTGACCACTAACTGGAGGAACTTGTAGACGCCAGCAGCGACTTTAGAATCAAGTAACAATTAGTACCTTATTTCAATTTGATAACATCTTTGCTTGCCTTGTTTGCGAAACAAAATCGCAGAATTTTCGCTGTTCGTATTTCTCATAGCGAACAAAAAGTGCTTCAATTCGCCTAGTTTGCTCGCTTCTGTTGAAAATGACTTCATCTCCTTGACATTTTTCAACAATTCGTAATGTTGATCTACTTTTTTGCATAGATCCAAGTATTTTTCTTTGGCGTACTCAAACATTTGTTTTGTTTCAGTGAAAGGATAGTTCATTAACGTCTCTTGATCGCTGAATCCGCACAACAGCTTGAAAAGCTCAAGCCGTTGTTTTGACACGAGTTGACCAAATTTGACTTTTAACAAGCCTTTCACTAACGGGTGTCGGAAAATTACTCGCGCAAAGGATTCATCGCGAACAACATATCCGCAACAATTCTTTTCTTCCAATAGAGCGGCGTTGATTGTTTCTTTTGACACTTTTGACAAGTTTATAATGCGCACGTACTGCCATCCATATTCGTTCGCTACGGTCATTGCATCGATTTCTTTGAATTCACCATCGAGTTTTCTTACACCGTGCAATTTGAGATCATCTTCAGCGTACCACACGATGTCTCTATTTTTGGTACTCACTAATTCGAACATATAATTGCAGTTTTCTTTCGGATCTGGCAGCTGGTAGCCCTTCGACTTAAAGAGCCGCCAAAACAAGTCTTTGAATTGAATTCTTTCGCCGTTGTGATCTTCAACAAGCTCACTGCCATCAGGTGAGAGTTCAGTTGCCAAGTGCCATTCGTCCCCGTACCAATAAAGTGTTGCTTTGCTGCCGTCCAATTGTTCTGTTATATACTGCTTACCATTCCAATCTATTTCGGCCACAAGCCCCGAGAAATTTGACTCGGAATAAAATTGAATGTACGGCATGCAAACAATTGACCAATCATTTCTTTCGTCAAGAATAATCCCGTTGCATTCTGCGCCAATCAACGAATTCATTGGCGTGTTATCTCGAGTGTGTTGAAGATGCACCAAATTAGGAAATTTATTGCATCTAGTTGCTGTTATCGACAAATCATTGTCCAAGGCTTCCAGACCATATTTTTTAATATAGGCAACTGTTTTGGCGAGAGGTTTGCTATCGCTAAGTTCCGCTTCGAATTTCAAATAGGCATCTACTATATTTAGAAATTCTACATCAACTACTTGATAGTACGTCGGCTTCCAATAATCGTGAAAAGTCTTCCACTCTTTACTCGCTGCCGCTTCTTGAAACCGTCGCAAGTAATATGTCGCTGCGAAATAATCTATAATTTTTCCGTGTACAGCGATTTGTGTGATTAATACGGCCATTTGGATCACGTGATAGGCTCGTTTGACGGCCGGCATGATCTCGTTGTTGTGAAACAAAGACTTGAGCTGCTGAGCATTGACTTGCGTATTAACTAATAAGGCATGTCGCAATCGTAGTCTGTAGCAGCGAAATTTCAAAGGAAATTTTAGTTGTAGCGTTGCATGCTGGGGCCACCAAATTAATTGCAACGCCCAGGGGACGTGTTCTACGATCAAATCTGCGATAAAAAGCATTATAATCCATAAAATAAATTAATTTTGCTTGCATAAATACTTACTATCAAAGTATTTAATATCATAAACCGAGACATCCACGTTGGATCCTATGACAGTTGAATCTTTTTTTGGTTGATTGTAGTCTTTCACAATAGCAACAAAATCCCAATCAGATGCTTCAGTATTGGTCCCCCAAAATCTAAAGCGATTTTAGTCAAATTGTAATTCTGTAATTTTTCTCAAATTGACAGGGGTTATTAGACACAAATACATATTACAGCGATGAAATAATCCCGTCAATAATTTGGTATTAATATTTCAAATTACCTGGAGCCCCACAAATAAATATTCAAGATCTGTTCTTCTGTTACTCGTGTTTTAATTAACGTGAGCAACTCGTTTTTGATCGATTGAGGTATATCGATTGTTCTAAAAATGAATTGAATAAAGTTTACATACTCACGAATTCAGCGATCAGTCTCTTACCTATCTGTTGATGGTGTCGATAATCTTGTTGTCGTTGATTCCATGATGATGCGCAGTTATAATTCATTATAAATTTTTGACGACTAGTGTTGTCTGCAACTTTGCAATTATGCTTTGGTAGTAACCAAAAAAAAAAACACAACTTATATAACAGTAAAAAGCGGCTTATGTGTCAATCTAGCATTGAACGAGGCGATTTCTAGCTCATAAACAGAAGTCTATTGTTTGGCGCTCAGACGCGTGTTTAGGCTACGTAGCTTTGACATGCTTTTTAAAGTGGTATTCTCTAATAAAGTACTTTGCAGAGCTAAAGTTCATAATTTAAGATAATCTCGCATGATATGGAATACTTCACCCAAATCATCGAGCTAAAATGTACTATTTACATGCATATTGTACAATTCCAAAAATAGTTATTTAAGGATCTACTCATCTTCAAAAACTGGTCTATCACGAAAAGAAGGACTCGAAGCAATACTAGCCGTTCGTGCTCGGACTCGTGTAACTAAATGTATAGGCGCTGGTGAATCGAGAGGCGAGACCACGGGAGATAAAGTGCTGGATCCAATGAGAGATGGAGGAGGCAAACTGTCGTTACTAGAGGCCATACTGAGACCACCCTGATAAGGGTAACTTTCAGCACAATTTTCGTCTTCGGGTTGAATATCGTGCTCGGTTCCCGCGGATGTCGGTGGAGATGTTTCGACACGGAAACTAACTACAGTCCTGGAGCGGATTTAGTTCGTACAGTAGATTATATCGCTTGTACTTTATTAAGGTTTAATTTGATATGCATTATAACTTACTTAGCTCTTTCTCGCTCGAACTTTCGAGCCCCAATTCCACCAGTACTGTCCTCCGGTTTCGCTGTAGCCGATCCACTTTTGTTGGTGATGGTCAAGGCACTATCGGCTTTACGGATAAGATCAAAGTCCATAGATTGCGTTTGATTATCAACTGTCTTTCTTGGAGTCTTTTTTCTGAAGATGATGGAGCCGCGTTTAGATTTGGACTTATTTTGGGCTTTGATCGTTCCCAAGCCGAATATTTGGTCCATTAAATAGACGTTTTTCATATCTGATGTATATGGAGGTATTTCATCCATAAACTTTTTCTATTACGAGATGGTTACTAGATAGATCTAAACTTCGCAGGGATAATCGGATTATCGCGCAACAAGATGGCTCCATACTATAACAATGATGTAAATCAACTTACATTAATTCTAAAGAGCAAGTGCTCGTCTTTAAGTTCATGATCCTTCGTAGCGTGGTAAAAGAATCCGCAGCGCTGCAAGTGTCTGCCAAACTATAATAATGTCGGTAAGTTAATGAACTAGAATATTACTATTTATATCAACAGAGTTATCACGACGAGATAAATTTTGAACATGGATGCAACCACAAGACGAATTTTCATCGTTTAACTGTGTCTAACTCAAAATTTAATATTGTGATGTTTAACTACTATAAATGCGATCTACGTTACTATCGCGTTCACTAACTGCAGATAGGGACACTTACTGAAATGGCATCTTCTTTTGTTTCGGCAGTTGTGTTTTCTACCAACCATTTGACCGCCTCAGAAGCTAGACAAAAATACTTTAGTCTCGTGAATTAATATTTGCTTTCGTCTATTGCATTCGCTTACCGATAAAACACTTTGAATAAATCCGTCCGTGATGGATCCTGTCCTTGACTTTTACGCCCATTTTGTTGTCTTTAAAGCGTTGTAATAGAAATATATTCACCTACGTTATAATTAGTTCAGAAAGATACCACTGAAAAAAATTTAATTTATAAGTTTAGTGTCGTCTCTGTTACCAGAGCTCACAATAATCGTAATAATAATAATAAAGCAAAAGATGTTTTTAATTTTATTGTGCGTAACTCACCTCTCTTGACTCGAAAATATTGATCTATGACACGCAACAAATTAATAATTTCAGACAATTAAATCAGCTTATTACTCGTACCTTCTCGCTCATAATTACGTGGTGCTCTATCGTTGCTTGATAAATTGGTTTTGAAATTATGGTCGGTAGGGGGGTAAATTTTATTCGCCTAGAGCACGTGATGCCGATTACTCAAACAGGAGTTTTTGTAAAACCAGAGCCATTCAAGTGGAGATACTTTCTTGGGGTAATTTATTATTAGAAGCAGTTACCCAATTAATAGTTTGTTAAAATTACCCAACAGGTTAAACATTCGGGAAAAGAGGCCAATAATTGAATTACTTTGCATGAGAATAGCGATCGTACCGGTCGTAGTTGTCTACTCCCAAGATAATATATTTCCCATGAGATTAAGAATATCGGGAGAGGTTGTCGCGCTCTGAATATTGTAGGGTGTAGCCAAACTGGAGAGAACCAAAAAAAGTACACCCACAAGTAGTGATTTTTTGACCATTAGATACATCAAACAGACA
>Ga0209960_1003996_pt1 | contig 11827 bp, 7 predicted proteins | sample ThiBiot_500_plan_2_FD_183947 | JGI IMG/M metagenome (GOLD analysis project Ga0209960, IMG submission 183947) | Wastewater bioreactor microbial communities from Cape Town, South Africa - Thiocy_expt_500_plan (SPAdes) | ecosystem: Engineered > Bioreactor > Thiocyanate-remediating >... | reverse complement strand
TATAATTGTGGGAATGAGAATTGCCAATGTAATTGTAATAATAATAGCAATAATAATAAGTAATTTTTGTATCAGCATTGATCCGTATAAGGGGAAATATGCTTACAAAGGTATCGGTGATAATAAACGATAGAAATCAATAAATAAAATTTCTATTTGAATGATTGACATATGACAAAACATACTTTTTTGACAGGATAATAAAATAACAAAGCAAATATTCTGTCAAATGCATGATACGTAGAATGAAATATTAATTTGAAATTTGAAAGAAAAAACAATCATTTCAATGAGAGCGTCCTCTCCGTCGTATAATACGTAAACCGTTTTGAACTCGTTTGCGAACTTCTTGCATTGTTTCTCCTAGTTCTTTCTTATAAACTTTCGATGGTAGGACGAAGATAATAAGTGTTAACATTGGTGGAATAAAAGATACAAAATAAGTAATAAGATATAACCATACATCACTTTGAGATTCCATACATTTTGTTGTATAGGTCATAATAAGACGAGGAATTCCTAATAGAACTAAAATAATTGATGCAAAAAGTAAATGTCTATGTTCATGAAATTGTTCTCGAAAAATATTGAAAAAAGTTTGACGATTTTGAATGTTTACTCGTCGACGAGATTTATTAGCGATGAGAACAATTGCTGATAGAAGATTAATAAGAAATGGAGCAAAAAAATTAAAAGTATGAATAACATGATTGTATGTTACTAAATATGTTGATTTATAATTAATAATACACCAAAGTCGAGGTGTATAACTATCATCATCTTCTTCAAAACTTTGTTCTTCATCGATTAATTGTCGATAAATTGGATCATGAATACTTGTACCAATATTAAATATGATAAGAATAATAGTCATTATTTTCGATATTTGTTTACTTTTACTCCTATCAAATCTAATACCTTTAATAGCACATATAGTTCGTTCAAATGCTACACAAGCATTTAACCATTGATCCATGTAAAGACAAACTCGAAGAAAGAAATCAATAGAATAGCATTGAATTGTTAAAAATGGTCGATTTTCGATAATGGACATTTGTGCTAGAAGAAGAATCCAAACTTTTAAACCGAAAAATATCGTTGTTAGTAATGTAGTAATCGACGGTGCCAATAAATAGATACCACAACCGACTTCACATATGACTTGATTTTTAAAAGTCATTAATGATAGTACACCATTGACCAATTCAATAATTATAAAAATAATACTTAAAGCTGCAGTTATTTGTACGAGAGTTGATTGATGTGTTAAATTAACATGTGGCTGAGTATGATAACTTAATATCGTATCTAATGATAGACCAAATCTACTTGTTGTAAATTGACATTGTGTCCCATAGAAACATCGAGGACATACACACCATACTCTCGTTGGACAAAATTCATCATCTGCAAAATGTTCACCATCAGAATAGCATTGAATTATATTGTTATCTGAATTTCTTGAATCACGTTCATAAATAAAACAAAAAGCTTGATGCTGTTCATTAACATAATCACATTTACAAAAATAAAATCCATCATGAAAACATAAATTACTTTGTGATTTATTTTGACATATCAGATGATAATATTTTATTCGACGAAGAAAATGTAAATTATATATTGTTTTAGGAAGAAACTCATTAATATGTAAACAACGATCTGATGCGTTTATCAGTTTCGTAATAATTTTGGAAAATTGCAGTTTAAGTGTCATATCAACAAAATAATAATCATTTGATAAAAGATTTTGAATTATGACAAGTTGATATAATTGTTCCCAATGGATAGTGATTGAATTTTGTTCATCTGAAATTCGTACTGGTATAGTTGTTCGATCAGAAAAAGTATTTTCAGAAAAATCAAATAAATGAACATAGATCATTGTGGATAACATAACGTCTTTTCCAAATGATAACGTAATTTGATTAGCTATCTCACAATACACTCCACTAAAGCCCTTCCGACAAAGACAACTGAATTGTTGGTATATGCTTTGTCTATTGTAGATTTCGTGATGAGGTATACATTGACCGTTATTTTGACAAGGATTTGTTCCATTTATTTGACAGCTAAGATCTCGAATGAGACAACGAGAACCTGTACAATTCACTGGATAAACACATACAGATCGATTCATAGCAGATATTCCTAAACATAATGCATCCGATGAACATAAACATTGATATGGAATTGAACAAAATTTTCCAGACCATCCTCGTTCACATTGACAAAACGATTTTTCTTCTGTTTGATTTAAATATTGAATGCATTTTCCATGATAATTACATTGTCGATTTGAACAATACTTAATACTACGATTATTTTGTGGAATAAAAATAGTTTTTACTAAATAATGAACAGGTAAAAATGAAAATTCAATTGGAATAATAAAACTTCCTCGATAATTTAAAGATAGTTTTTCATAAATATCGATACCCATGTCGACTATTTTTTAGAGATTTCATCGTAATTACGCGTAATGAAGAAATTGCGTCACAATTGCGCGTAATTACGGCGTATTAGCCGTAGAGAGCGTAATTACGCCGTTTTGACCGTAGAAATAGAAATATATATTCAAAAATTACACCCAGTACGACGTAATTACGATCGTAACTACGCCGTTTTGTTCGTAATATTAGAAATCCTACCAAATAGACGGGCACACATATTCAATGACACGTTCAACTTACTAAAGGGATCAGGCGTCGTTTTGTCTATTGGAATGTCGAAGCTGACCTCCTTTTCCAGAACTCCTCAATTAAAATTCTTGAATAGATTGTTCAAGAATGCTCTCATCTCCACAAAATTTATACCTTTGGGTCAAAAACTTACAAGTTCAAGATGTGAAAACAGTTAATATTGTCAACTATAAATACACGAATGATCAAGGAACAAGATTTCAGTTTTTAACAAATTTGATCACATGTTCAGATTCTTAATTTTGTACTATCTTGAGTGAAACCTTATGAAAAGTTGTTCCTATATTATCCAAATGTCAATTTATGTATCGACAAAATCAGCTAAACTTTTTGAATATCTGACATATTAACATTCTACTTATCTGATTACTTATAGTCAAGCAATATTGAAGTCCTTAAATTTCATGAAAAAGCTATATATTAAAATCGATGTTTTTTTTACCTTTGATCCTAAATCTGACTTCAGATTCAGATTCCTAGACCGCGATAACCTAAGGTTCAACCTTATTTCGATCATCAATAGTCAATAATTACTATATAATCAATGAATGTTGTTTTGACCTATGCAAATATTTTATTTTTATATAGCTTTTCTTAACAAGAGAGAGAGACGTAAGTTTGGTTCAATGGGTTTATTTATAGATCTTCGATTCATGGTTCCAGTGTTCAAATCTACTGGTCAGTATTTTAAAAAAATTAGTTTAGGATGCCCTTTGCTCGAAAAATTACTCGAATGACTGTAAGACCTATTGATACATGCACCTTGTTCTATTTTGCTATATTTTTTTGAAAATACATGAATAGCGTTATCATAGGCAACAATAGGCTGGAACTAAAACTTCTTAGTGTAAATACGATTTTTCAGCATAACTACGCGTATTTACGATTTTTCCATCGTAATTACGCATAATTACATCACAGTTTTCCGTAATTACGGGTCACAGTGTGATCGTAGCTACGGCGTAATTACGTCACAATTTGACCGTAATAGAAGACATGGGTATGTATTGAATAATTTTTCAGCATATCTTTCGGTCGAGTTGAATAAATTAAAGTGAACAAATCATAACGATTATTCAAACAATCGTCATTAGTTCGTCTCATAAAAGTAGATTGTTTATAAGAATGAATGGTTCGTTCATTACTATCATCAATTAATAAAATAATTGCTTGAAATATCGAACGAAATGAATTATAAATAGTTTTAAATTTAACAAATAGATTGATTCGTTGATTTTGATATTGACATTCATTACCATAAGCATATGTTGGACAGAAACATACTCTTGTAGAAATATTCTCTTCTTTATTTAACCAAACAAGTAAACTGAAACCTCCATGGCAGTATTTAGAATTCGAGTCAAATTGAAGTTGAGTCGTTTGATATGAAATTAAATTTGAAGATATTCGACCATAAAATTGTTCATCATCACCATGAGGACAATCTTGTATGCCATTACAAGTTGCAGTATGTGGAAAACATCGATTCATAGTATCATTTCGACATTGAAAACTACTGAATAAACGTAATGATGTATTTCGTTGACATAATTGTGGTTCATCCATACTTCCATGACAATTTCGAATACCATCATTGACTTTTTCCAAAGGTAAACATATTATACGACGAGTGCCTATTAAATAACAAAGATGTTCATTTGGTGAACAATTAAATACAGCATAATAGCCACAATTAAGTTCATCTTCTCCATTTAAACAATTCCAAAATCCATTGCAATGAGTATAATGATTATGACAAGGCCAATTTTCACATTCAGTTTCATCGTTTTGCATTTTTCCATCAATTAAGATTGATGCTAAATCGTTAAAGCCATTACATACGAAAGGAAACCTTGGATACGATAGACTTTTATAATGAGTTGTATTTTCATCTTCACATTGATCATTGTCATTATATCCACAATCATATTTACCATCATTTACGATTCGTCTCAAGATTAACTTTTGTGAAGTTGGACATCGAAAAAGCATATCATAAACTTCAATTAAAGTTGATTTTTCTGGTAATTGACTTTGATTTTCATCATCCGAGTACATACAATCATCAATTCCATCATTTAAACGATCAATTGAAATACATTTCGATGAATTTTGACACTGATACATATTCGATCGTTGACAGATTTCAGATGGATATTTCCAAAATGGATTATACCGATGTATAGAACCGTATTGATATTTAAAGATGTCTTTCAAATGACTATCATATTGATCAAATTGCCAAGTAATATTACGGTAACATATAAAATCATTGAAAATGAATTTTTTGAACAAAGATAAAAGTATAAATATGTATTATTAAATATGTTTCTTGGTTGATTTTTAATATATGTTAAATAAATATCGTTGAATAGAATTGGAATTGATGGAATAAACATAAAATCTGGACATTCAATTTCCATAATTGACACATATCTTGTGAGATCTTCAGGTATATAACATTCTTCATGTAATCGAGCTAAACATTGAACTGCAAACCAGCAACTATCAGATATATGTTCTTGTTTAATAGAAAATAATGACATCAAATTAACTTTAGTTTTCAAACATGAACTTGTTAAAAATGTTTCAAAACAAATTCCTGCATCACAATATGAATCGAGTTCACCAATGGATATATATCTGTATTGCATTTAATAGAACGAATTTCTCGACCGAAATGTTTTCTAAGTTCAGGAATACAACTTAATATATCAGATTCTCGATCTTTAACAAATTCTTTTGGTAAACATATTCCACTGTAACATTTATATTCATCATTTTGACAATCATTGATTTCAAGTTGCCAACAATGCTCTTCATCAACTCCATCGTTTAAACAATCAACTTTTCCATCACATATATCAGTCCAATCTAAACATTGCATACCAGGACTACGAATACACATTAAATGAATATAACATGAATATTTCATTTGAGATTCATCGAATGCTTGTATATTTGCAAATACATAGTCACGCATATCTGTAAAAGTTTCATCTGAAAATTCAAATTGATATTGACATCGTGGACCAAATTGTGGCCATGTACAATTATAAAAAATGTATTCAGCTAATGATATATCCTTTTCATTTAAATAATATTGATAGTGTTCGATAAGATCAATGGGTGCTGACCAAAGAAATAATTGTTCATTTGTGATATTTGCGTGTGCAAGTTGAAAGAAAGTGAAATTTGTAATAAAATCATTTTTTGTTATTGAAAAATCACTTGCAGGCTCACTCATACAAAAATCCATGATTTGATCATACTGAAACTTTGGTGAGTGAGCGAGAAAAATAAAAAAGCAATTGTGTTGCAACATATAATGATCTTGATTATCGATATCTGTAAAATAAAGAGTGATCAGTGCGTGTGTGCTAATCATTTGCAGCGAAACAAAATAGAATAACACTTTGACTAAAACCATTTTTAAATGCGAATGAATCGATATGCAACTTGCAAAAATCATTTATTCTCACGTCAAACGGAAACATCTGTTATTTTATTTTAACAATATGTCTATCCGTTTTTTTTCTAAATCAAATAGATCTTTTAAATAGAATTAGATTAAGAAATTCATCAATTTTTTTTGTAATCTTTTTAGTAAAAGCTAGTTATAAATAGATGAAATTTTATATCAGCTCACACATTCTGACTTAAAATGGATTTACTTACACTTCTAGTCGTCGAGATATGCATATAATGCAAGAAATTGCATATTCATTGTAGAGATATTTCTGGAATTCGTGACATATGTGTCAAACGTGTACAAAGTCGTTTACTGACATCAATAATTGACTCATGATTACAAAATAATAACAAAATGAAATAAAAAGATGCGAAAACTGCTGCTAATCAAGTTCATCTTCAGGGAGTTTTGGTTGAGTTTGATTTTGAGTAGAACGAGGCCGATAGAGACCTAATCCTATATATAAATGTTGAAGACTTTCCGCTTGACAATTGAGTTCTCCGTAAACTCCAGCTATACTTTTGTGACCCATAGCCAAATGCGGATGATTTGATGGCAACTTTTTTTGCCATATTTGTAAAGCTGTTTGCATGTGTGAAAGAGCAGATGAATACTCTTTCATTGCCTCATACATTTTACCAACATTATAGTATGATAAAGCGAGATCGGGGTGATCAGATGGAAGAGTTTTTTGCCATATAGCAAGTGCCCGTTCAAGACATATGAGTGCCATCTGATGATCGTTCATCGATTCATATAGACAACCAATATTATTGTGAACTATTGCCATTTCAGAACTATCTGACAATGATGAGTTCTCAGAAATATCGATTGCTTTGGTGAAATGCTCGAGCGCCTTGTTATATTCACCTGTCAGTCGATATACTTCGCCTATATTACTGTGTGATCCAGCCAATTGGCAATGATTGCTTGGTAAACACTTTTGCCGTATTTCAAGAGCTTTTTCATGATATTTGAACGCATTTAAATAATCCTGTAATACATGATAAACTATACCCATGTTATTATATAATATAGCTATCGTTGGATGATTGGATGGTAGGGATGTTTCAAGTGCTTTAAGAGATTTTTGATAGTAATCAAGCGCCGATGCGTACTGTCCTATCAATCGATGATTTTCACCTATATTATTGTTTAATGAAGCTAAGTTGATATGATCAACTGGTAAAGATCTTTGCCATATTTTCAATGCTTGTTGAAAATGTGAAAATGCAACCAGATATTCACCCATTGATTGATACACTACTCCTATATTGTTATGTAATAAAGCGAAATCAGGATAATCAGATGATACTGATGATTTTCTGAGTATATCCAAAGCTTGATTATAGTTTAACAAGGCATTAGAATACGATCCTGTCGCTTGATAAATCTCACCTACGTTATTATGGAACAAAGCACGTTGAGGAATATACGAGGAAAGAGTTTTACACCATATATCATTCGCTTTATTATAATGTGAGAGAGCATCGGTATAAACTCCTATACATCGATAAGCCGAACCAATTGTAAAATGTGCCAAAGCTATATTGGGATGATTAGGCGAATAACATTTTTGAAATATTTCGAGTGCTTTAAGACTATATGAAATTGCAGTTTGATAATCTCCGATTGATCGATATATTTCGCTAATATTATTATATAATATGCCCAATTGAGGATGGTTGTCATGAAAAGATTTTTCTAATATGTTAAGTGCTTCTTTATAATAATCCAGCGCTGTTGAATATTGACCTAATGAGTGAAATGTCATACCTAGACTATTACGTGAACTAGCTTGATGATAATGATTCTGTGGCAGTACTCGTTGATTTATATTGAGTGCTTCCTGACCATGGATCAGCATGTTAGCATGATCTTTTGTTGACCAAATAGATAAATCACTTATATTAGCATGTGTTGCAGCTATATCAGGATGATTTGATGGTAGAGAATGACTCCATATTTCGAGTGCTTGTTCAAAATGTGAATGAGAGTCAGTATATTTTCCTATCAATTGGTATACAATGCCAATATTATAATGGGACTGACCAAATAGATAGTGATTTGGCGGTAGCCATCTTTTCTCAATTTCAATCGCATTTTCAAAATATGATAATGCCGTTGAGTAGTCTCCAATTAATTGATAAACTGTACCAATGCTGTTATTCAAACGTGCATGACAACTAAAGTCAATTGAATGCGATTCTATTATCGATTGTCTAGCTTTGTTAAAGTGATCAAGAGCACTTTGATAATCTCCACTGTGAGTTTTGATTATACCCATATTATGATGAAACCATAAATGATAGTCAGCAGTCGACATGTTTGAAGATTTAATTGTTTTTTTGTAGAATTCTTCAGCTTTACTTAATTCGCCCATTTGTAACATCAAAGAGCCCAAACGAGCTAATGTAGATCCCCTATTTTGTGTACGTAAATAATCTGTAAGGCATTTCAATTGCTCATCATTATCCTCCGTTGATGTTAATTTTACTTCCCATAATCTATTATTATCCAATATTTGTATCATATCAACAATTCGAAAAACTGTATGTGTAGAAAAAAGAACTTCTTGTTCTGAATCATCCATATAACTTACATTATCCACTGAAGCAAATGGAATTTTACTAGTCGATGGATCAATTTCAATAACAAAATAAACGCCTGTTAATTCAGGATCATCTTGAGCACTTTCTGCGCGTACACGTGCAAGTGCGCCATCATATGTAGTTGAAAGAAAATTATTGAATGAAATTAGACCACCTTTATTTCGAACAATTTTAGTAAATTCTGTATTGAATATCCCTTGACCACGATATACTTTCAATATTTGTTTATAATTTTGTTCTGAATACAATTGAGTAATTTGTCTATGAAGATCTTGTATAAAGAAACCCATGTTAAAAATAACATCAAGATTTTGAGTTCGAAGAGCTCGATTAAGCATTGAATAAAGAAAACATTCTCGTGTGTACCAACGAATTGCTGATAATGGATTGTACGTTCGTTCGAATTCAGATATTATGTTCAATGCTGATTCATTTTCAACATACTCTACTAGACAAGATTCAATAAAACAATTTTTCATTTGATCAGTATATTCCATTTCAAGAAGAATTTCTTTAATTAACTGTGAATACATAAATGATTGATCAAGTTGATTAATACCCATATCCATTGTAGAATCTGAACTAATAACTGTAAATGGCATCAGAGCGGTATTCATTTGGCGAACATGTTTCGATAAAATGCCGCATAAATCTTGAATTTCTTTGTAGACTCCTTTCACATTCGAATAATCTTTAATCAATTCTTCATCAACTGTGTGTTTACAAGCAAATATATAAATTCCACTGATACATGATATAACGGGTGGTCACAAAGTTTCTGGACAAAATGTCCAAGTAAAAAAAGCTATTTAAAACCTTTTATTAATAACTTTTTTTCACATAGGCTTGTAGCCTATTTAATTCTCTTTCTAGGTATATTACTTTTTCCTAAACAATGGGTTCTTTTGTAAACAAAAAAGTTGATCTTCTAAGACGTGCGTATTCTGTTCTTGGACGAATGAAAAAAACTGATGTTGCCAACCAAACCAATATTTTAGGTTCAAAGTTTTGTTTGGATTTGAACTTAACACCTGGTGGAGTGTTTTCTTTGTCAGAAGAGTAAAATCCAGCATTTCCAGGCATATCATCACCCGAAAATGTAAAATAAGTTATTTTTCATCATCAACAATAACGAAGGTTTCTTGATCGGTAATTTCTCGACGTAATTTTTGACATTTGCTTGGTATTTGTTCGAGCTGTTTTTGATTATATTTTGACGTACGTTGTCTCTTGTAGTATTTTAAGCCCATTTGCTTCATTTTTTTTGAATACACGTATTTGACACGTTAAACTCCAAGGCCAACTTTCTTTGACTAACACCAACACGATTTTCAGCGGAATTTTTTAATTTTTGTTGTTGCTTCTTGTTCAATTTTGGTAGACGTCCTTCTCTTGGCTAGCCATCACATGGTTGACCATATTCGAACCGTTTTATGATGGAATAAATAGTTGATCATGCAAAACCTTCCATTAGAAAATGTTTTACAACATCAGTTTTTTTCATTCGTCCAAGAACAGAATACACACGTCTTCGAAGGTCAACTTTTTTGTTTACAAAAGAACCTTTTGTTTGAGAAAAAGTAATATATCTAGAAAGAGAATTAAATGGGCTACAAGCCTATGTAAAAAAAAGTTATTAATAAAAGGTTTCGGATAGCTTTTTTTGCGTGGACATTTTGTCCAGAAACTTTGTGACCACCCGTTATCTTGAAGAGGACTTATCAATTGTTCAGCAGAATCATCAGATAGAATTAGATATACTTTTTCTTTTTTTATATCATTCATATAATTAATACAATCATCGAATTGAATAAAAACTTTAATAGAATTAACAATTGCTCGTAATTGACCAATACACTTTCGATATTCTGGAGTAGATTCATGAATTATTGAATTCAGCCAGACAATAGTATGATCTTCAATAGCCATAATATTCTTTACTTCATATTTATTCGTTTTTTCAGTCCCTTTTATATTGTTGTAATAGATACGATTCACCAGATATCTTATTTCGTTTTTCTTTTCATTTCTGTCTACTTATCTTTTATGATAACAGCACTCGAGAATTTTACAAATCAACAAAAGTTGGAAAAAACCAACAATCCGTCTTTTGACGACCTTTACAAGGTCATTAACCTGAATACAATGAATAAATATATACGTAAAAACGTTATGATTCATCAATCAATTTTTTTTCTCGTTCAGCATAGTGTGTCAATATCAGATATAGCATTTATATTCCCTACGACACATTTTCCGTACTGCGTAGGATGATGAATGTTATTCTTACTGTTCTTTTACGTATTCAAGGTAATATTACATGTTATCGAACAGGTTGTCACGCACATTCGTTTACTTCCGTTAAACATAGTTGATTATAGGTATGCAAACGGCAAGCTGGGAATATTGTTGGGGCTTTTTTTTAGTAAAAACGAAAATTGCTACACATGAGAGTAGTCAATATTTTTTTCGTGACTTTTCATAAAATAAAATCATGATTCAATAATATCTATATCGTATGCGTATCATTAGTTCATTTCGAATTTTATCAATAAAATAATATCGACACACCCTCAGCTTTTTTTACTCATATCAGAAAACGAAATAAATAGACATGATTTTATTCGATGTAGAGAAAGGAAGTGATGAATCATCAAATAGTATTATATAAATAATTATGTTTAATTGCGACTTGGTTTCACAAAACTAACTTATTCGGAAGTGAAAAAAAATGCATCGATCATGGGTCGTTTTCTTACTATTATTGCTTCTTAACATTATTCAACAGCATCCTAGCCAAGGGATTATCTCGCTAGATGAGTTATTTCCTTTTGGCCTTCAGGCAGGTGATACATTAATGCAACCGAATGATGATGGAAGCGATGGTCCAATTTCGCTACCATATACATTTCCATATTTTGATAATATTCATCACCAAATCTATCAAGCTAACAATGGACTTTTCTCTTTTCTGGGTCCTATTTCCACCTATGTTCCAATTGAATTTCCACTTGCAAATGATCAACGTTTGATCACTGCCT
>Ga0209960_1003994_pt1 | contig 11829 bp, 11 predicted proteins | sample ThiBiot_500_plan_2_FD_183947 | JGI IMG/M metagenome (GOLD analysis project Ga0209960, IMG submission 183947) | Wastewater bioreactor microbial communities from Cape Town, South Africa - Thiocy_expt_500_plan (SPAdes) | ecosystem: Engineered > Bioreactor > Thiocyanate-remediating >... | reverse complement strand
CAAAAAAATATAATTTAATTAAAGATACAACAAAAAAAGATAGATATGGTTTAATAGCACAAGATGTTGAGCAAGCATTAAACTCATTTGAAATAGAGAATTCAGTAATTGTCAAAAAGAATGAAAAAAAAGACACTTATTATTTGAATTACAAAGAGCTAATACCAATATTGATAAAATCAATACAAGAATTGTCAGAAGAAATAAATAAATTAAAAAATATAATATCATCTAATAATATATCAAAATGAATGGAAGAGTTAAATATTCAGATCCATACCCAATTATTCACAGTTACCCATCAACGCCTTCAATGATTTCAAGGACGATGAAATCAGTTACAAATAAGCAAATTTTAATTAATAAAGAGCCTGAATACAAACCTTTAGAGGTTCAAGTAATACATAAAAGACCATTATATGTATCAAATTACAACTCAATATCAGGTTTGCCAAGATACAATGATCAAAACATATTTTATTTTGAAGATAAAGAGATTAAAGATAATCGTTTACCAGATGTCAAAGAAAGTAAAATAATAACAGATATAAAGACAGATGATGAACCAAAATCAAAAATCCCTGGGAGAAAAAACAAGTCGCATTCAAGTCGTTTTCGAGTGTCTTAGTTTCGGCTTAAAACTGGCTTAAAAATGACTTAAAAATGGCTTGTTTTAATTAATAAAATAAATTTTGTTTTTGGCTTGAAGGTGGCTTGATGGCTCAGAAATGACTTAAAAATGACTTGAAACTGGCTTAAAAATGACTGAAAAATGACTTGAAAAAATCCAAAATGGCTTGAATTCGGCTTAGTGGCTCGAGAACGGCTTGAAAACAGCTTGAAAACGGCTTAAGCCAAGCCATTAGCAAGCCGTTGGCGAGTATATAAATCTGCAAATTCGAGCCATGCTCGAAAACGACTTGAAAACGGCTTGAAAATGACTTGTAAATGGCTCACTGTTCCTGAACATTTCAACCCTTTTTAAGCCACTTTCAAGCCATCTTTAAGCCATTACCAAGCTCTTTTGAAGCCTTTTTCAAGCCATTTAAAATCATAATAAGCCAAAAAAATACTTTAATTTTTTTAAAAGTTATTTAATATCATTTCTGGAACAAATTTTTCTTGAAGTATTATCCAGTTATTCATTTATGTTGTTTAAGCTAAAGAGATATCTAATCCCTTGCATTTTAAATGTAAGGCTGTCTGTTTCTCCAACACGAACATCTCTGTTTGCTATTTTTCGGATAGCATCCTCTACGAAGATTTCTTTTTGAGGTCTTTGTCTAATCCATGATCTATAACAAATACAAAATGTCAATTAACAATAAAGTTTATATCTAAAAAAAAAAAACCTTCGGAATACTTTGCCCACCAATCAGCTTTCTCTGTATCTCCATCTTGATATCTGTCTTTGGCTTTCTCTTTCTCTTTATCTTGATCTTTTTTGGAAAAAAAAACAAACATTAGAGAAAAGAAGAAAAGAAGAAAAGAAGAAAAGAAGAAAAGAAGAAAAGAAGAAAAGAAGAAAAGAAGAAAAGAACGAACCTAAACGGGGAGATTTGGTAAATGCTTGACCAAATGATTTTGTGGTGGGAGTTAAGTGATTCTTTTTCTTCGAGTTTGTTGGTTCTTTTTTTTTTTCATTTTTTTAAAAAAAAGAGTGATTTTTAATAATTTTTTTTTTAAAAAAAATAAAGATAAGCTTACTTGTTCGATTGCTCCCTCTTTTTTTCAGATATCGAGGGAGATCAAATTTTTCGAGATTAAATTTTTGGATGTAGTCCTTTTGCTTATTGGTAAAATTGGTAAAAGCTTGAACCTTTTGGAGGGATTTCCTACTTGGGTATTGTGATGGTGGGTATTGGATGTCAAAAGTGTCTCTAAAGTATGTTTGGTGTTTCAGATCTAAATTCTTAAAACTTTCTTCGTCTTCTTCATCATCACTGCTGCCTGATTCTGAATCACTCAAAGTGACCACTTCTTTCTTGACTTTTTTTATTGCTTTGGATATTATAATTATTTAAAAGACAAATTAAATAATAAGTATAGCGAAATAAAATTCAAACCTTTTCCCACTTTTTTTACTTCTTTGGGCATCAGCTTCTCATCAGCTTTTCTCTTTTTAGTTTCTTCTTCTTCTATTTTTTTATTTATTTTTAATTTATAAATCATAATTCCTGATGAAAAAAAAAGAACTTTTAATTTCTTCAATCAACGCGCAGAGATTAGCAACCGTCCCTTGCTTAAAGTTCCAAGATAACAGGATTTCTTGCTGGAGTTGGAGGAACCCCCTTCCAGAGTATTCTTCATCGTAGATTTTTTTAATTGCATATTCTGGGATGCTTTGTAATGCTAGGAAGTCACTAAGCTCTGACTGGTTGAATTCTTTAGAAAATTTTTTTTTCTCTATTTTAAAAAAAAGGGTTAGTTCAATTTTCATTTTCAAAATTAAAAGAAAGGGGAGCCAACCTTGAGTAGAAGTAATAGTATCAGTAGAAGCAGGGGGAGTGTTCTTGTCACCTTCAGTAGAAGGAGAGGGGGTGTTCTTGTCATTTGTGTCACTTTCCATACCGGCTTGCTTCGAACTAGGAGCATTTTTGTCACCTTCCTTGTCTTCTTGCTTTGAACTAAGATCACCATTTTCACTGGAGTCAAACAATGCTATTGGTAATAAAGGAAGAAAAGAAAAGAAAAGAAAAAAAAGTTGATGCAAAAGAAAAAAAAAGAAAAGGAAAAGAAAAAAAAAAGAAAAGAAAAAGAACGAACTTGAAATAACTTTTCCTATGTTTTCTTTCTGGATATTAGGAATCTGAGCCTCCTCCATGTCACATTCAAGGAGGTCCTTTCCATTTAATTTGCATAGGAATGATTTAACTTGTAGTGTCATTTTAATGTGCTGATTAGCAAATTCGGTAGCAAAATAGTTGGCAAGGTCTTCGCCAGTCAAATTTTCAAAGTCTATAAATAAAAATTTAAGAAAAATAAAAATAAAAAAATAAATCAATAAAAATAACCAGCAACAGTCTTAACAGTTTGAGTCATTGTTCGTGAAGAGTTTTGCTATTGGAAGTTGAAAAGAAAAAGGGAAGGAAAAGTTAATATAAATTAAATTACATAAAATAAATAAATAAATAAAAAGCATTCAATAAAACAAAATTTATCATAGTCAAAAGAAATTATAAACGTTTAAAGCACTGAAAATTTTTAATAACGGTTGCAAAGTCGTTGTATAAGCTAAAGGTGAGAAAAAAAAAGGAAAAAAAAAAAAAAAAGAAAACCCCTTTAATTTAACCACGTTGTTCAATTTTTCAAAAAATGGCTCAAAAAAGGCTAAAAAAAACTATTAAATGTCTCGATTTGGACTTAATTTCGGCTTGAAAATGGCTCAAATATGGCTCAAAAAATGACTCAAATATGGCGGCCAAAAAAAAAAAAAATGGAGATTTGCTTCTGTTCAGATGATTGTGGTCAATACCTGAGTGAAAGAGAGAGAAAAAAGCATAAAATTCAAGGTTTGTGTTAGTTTGTTTAGTTATTTAAACTTTTTTTCATTGATAATATATCTTAATTTATAGCAAAAGCCAGACTTCTGGATGAAATAATCAAACTAATTGAGCTGGGAATTCAACCAAGCTCATATGAAGAAATTAGAAGTCGGGTGAGTATGCTTCGACTCCTTGAAAATGGATGGATGATAGAAGATGATAGAATAGAAAATGATAGAATAGAAAATGATAGAATAGAAAATGATATAATTGAAAATGATGTGCTAGAAAATACTATGATTGAAAATGATTTAATTGAAGATGATATTTGTTCGAGTCCTGGCCAAAGCTTAAGAGAAGCTCTAATCGAAGATGACTTAGCAAGTATGGATATTGAACTCATGGGAGATTTAAATGGAAATGATATAATTGGAAATGAAAATGGAAATGGAAATGGAAATGAAAATGAAAATAGAGAGAGAGGTGAAATATTAATGAATGTTCAAGAAAGAAATGATGAGATGAATTTTATTGGAGAGAGTTTTTCAGATTACAGTTCTGATTCAGGTTCAAGTTCTGATTCAAGTTTGGATTCAGGTTCTGATTCAGGTTCAAGTTCGGATTCAGATTTGGATTCAGGTTCAGATTCAGATTCAGATGATAGTGATAATGAAAGTGATAATAATAATCGGAATAAAGAAGCTTCAAAAACAGGTGAAGTGGAAGATGATGACTTTTTAGCACCACTCTTAAAACAACTCCTTTACCCAGGATGTAAATTAAATTTACATGAAACTTTACTCTTATTACTTCAATGGCAAACAAATGGAAAAATATCTCAAGAATCTTTTGGTCAACTATTAGATGTACTTTCAATGATTTTACCTGAAGATCATGTTCTACCTAACAAACTTAATCAAATATACTCAATTTTGGGAATAAATGTGGACAGATATGAAAAGCATGTCTGTGTGAATGACTGTCATTTGTTTGACGATATTCCAAAATCTGAATACAGTGGAAAATCAAAAGAGCTGTGTCCAGTTTGCAAGGAACCGAGGTTTGAGCTGAGGGGGAAAACATGGAGTCCTCGGAAAAAATTTTATTACATCCCACTATTGAAACAGATAGAGATGTTACAAACTCTCGACGAATTTAATGATTCATTGCTCAAAATGAAAGACCAAATCACAACTGTTGGAGTAACTGAACTAGAAGGCTTTTGGGGCGGACAGCTTGCAAAAAAATATATTGAAGATCCTAATTTCATGGCAAATTTTTCAAAACACTTAGTTCTCTCAATTGGTTATGATGGTGTGGAACCTTTCAAAAATTCAACTTCCTCTGTGTGGCCAATTGGGATAAAAATCTGGAATCTCCACCCAGAGGAGAGGACATCCAAAGAGTTTGTCTTGCTAGTAGTTATTGCACCAGGTCTTTGTTTCTTTCTTTTCTTTTTTTTTGTTGACTCTAAAAAAAACAAAAAACAAAAAAAAAAACAAAAAATAAAGGACCAAATGCACCTCGTATTCTTGACCCATACCTTGAACCCTTATTAAAAGAAATTATTGCTTCAAAAAATTGTATTTTTATTTCCATTTTATTTTTTAAAAAAAAATCAATAAAATTTAATTGACTTTTTTTTTGAATTAGCTTCAATTGTATTTGATGTTGCCACTTTTGAGATGGACCACGCAGCCCTCACTAAGTATACTGAGTGGATGGGAGTAGCCACTAAATTCAACTGTAAAGGATGTAAAAATCCAGGAGAACCAAACCCAGGTAAAGTTAAATTGTTTTACAAATGAATAATTTATAAATCTGAATCAACAATGACATAGATACTAAACATGGTAGTTATCAAAAAGGATACAACGATAATACTAATTTTAATGCTGAAAGACGAACAAATATTCAATCAAGGGAGGAATCAGTTAAAGTTGGAGCAGAAGTTCTTGGTTTTTATTTTTTTTTTGTTTTGAATTTTTTTTTGTGCTAAGATTTTTTTTTGTTTCTAATAGATGAAAAAACAGTTGGAATTAAGAAACCAACTATCGTTTCAAAATTGCTTCCAGATTTTGATATTGTCAATGGATATCTTTTTGAATTTTTTCATAAATGTTTTCATGTAATTTTTATTTATTAAACAAATTTATTTCTTTTTTAAAATGCTATTTGCTCTGATTTTGAAATCAATCAATTTTTTTTTTCAATAAGGTTCTTCCAAAAACCTTCTGGAAACATGTTTTTAAAAAGTACCAAAACGGTGAAGTTCTCCCTGCATATGTCCTTACAAATTCACAACGCTCAACAATGAGAAATCGATTAAAATCTATAACTGTACCTCATGATATCAATAATAAGCCAAAGGATCCATCAACTTCAAAAATGAAAGGTAAATCTATTTTCACAGAAAAAAACAAAAAAAAAAAAACTTTCCTATTTAATAGGTAGTGACTGGGACACATGGATTGTCACAACTTCTTTATTTGTTGTCGAGGACTTACTAAGTGATGAAATTCTGAATATTTGGATCAAATTTAGACAAGGGTATATGGTTCATGCAAAACAGCGAACCATTACTCAAGAACAAAGAATAATTGCAAAAAACGCATGGGAAACCTTCGCAAAAGAAGCTGAGAGAGTTTTTCTTTTTCTTTTTCTTTTTCTTTTTCTTTTTCTTTTTCTTTTTCTTTTTCTTTTTCTTTTTCTTTTTCTTTTATCTTTTCTCTTTTTATTTTTTATTTTTTATTTTTTATTTTTTATTTTTTATTTTTTATTTTTTATTTTTTACTTTTTACTTTTTACTTTTTACTTTTTAATTTGTTTCTTCATTGTTTCATTTTTTTCATTTTATAATTATATTTTTTTTAGTTAATGCCTGTCACTATGTTGACTTTGTCAACACACTTGATTGCTGTGGAAGCTGATAAACAAATTGACTTTGCTGGAGTATTGAAAGAGTCTATGGGTACATGGATCGAGCGACTCTGCGGTTCAATTGTGGAAGAAACAAGAAGAAGGTTGTTTATTGCTTTTAACGAACTATCATACATAAAAATTAATTTTTTTTTAAAAAAAAAGACATGTTTCAATTTGCCCTGAAAAGACAATGATTAGAACTTACTTTTTGCAACGATTTCTGCAAAGCAATTCAAAGAAAATACCAAAACTCAAGAGAGATGATTCAAAGTTTTCTTTTTCTTTTTTCTTTCAAAAAATTTTTTTTGTCCTTAAATCTTCTATTTCTTCCAAGAAAACATTATTTAGAAGATGACGCTGAAAATGAACCAAAGTTTTTAGGAAAAGGAAAATCGTATCGCTTAAAAGAAGTTGAAGAGGATCAACTCAAAGATTTTTTTATGAACAATGATATAATTGGAAGAAATGAAATTATCGATGTACGGTTTCTTGTTTTTTTGTGTTTATTTATTTTTTTTTTTAATTTTTTATTTCAAAATGTAATAGAACAATGATTTGAAAGTTGAAAAGTTTCAAAGATTAAAATTTCGTACGGAAATCCACTCGGTTGAGTATAACCGAGTGATATCTCGATGCTCAACCAATGTTGAAATAATATACGATCACTATGGAATTCCAACCTCATATTATGGAAGAATTTTAAAGTTTTTCAGAATCACTTTCAAGGAAAATGTTTATCGGTAATTAATCTCTTGATTGACATATTATTTTCATTAACAAAGTTTTTTTTAGGGTCGCAATGTTAGATGTGTTTGTGAAAAAAAACCCTTCTCGAGCAGGAATCCCTAGAGTAAGTATTCAAGAGACCTACAAAACTGGAAAGATTGTTTCGGTTCAAAGTTTAAATAAGAAAGTAATTCTTCATCCTCATAATAACTTCTTTTATGTTCTTGAGACTCCCGTTATGTAATTCTTGTAATCATTTAATTTAATCTTTTTTTTTTTTAAAAAAAAAAAATCAACTTCTTTCAAAAGCTCACTTCTTATAAAATAGGAAATTACTATTCTGTATCACATTAAATTAATTAAAAACGTAGGATTTCATTTCATCTTTTTATCCCTGATACTAATAATTTTAATTGTAGATTATCAGTGGAAAAACTCTAAGATAAGACTCTTATATTTCTTCAGCAAATTTTAATGGATTTCTCGCTTCTATGTTGTAATTAATATTGGAAAGTATTTGCTTTGATAAATTGGAACATAAATTAATAAATCAATTAATTAAACGAACATTATTTTCCATTTTTATTTGAGAAGAAAGAAAGAAAGAAAGAAGAGTTAAAAGTGATTATCCATTTATTTCAAACAACAAAAAACAAAGGTAAAACTAATCATTGTTGAAAAGATTTTTTGAAAAAAGAAACTTGAAAGAGATTCTAAATTATTTATTTTATTGAGAAATCACTTCTTTTTGAGGAAAATTAAAAGAAAGAAAAGTTGATTTTTTTAAAAAAAAAATAATAATAAAAGTAAAGAATACCTCTTTGTAATCCATTTTAATTAATTCATTGTAGTCCTAATGAGCTCATTTTAGTTTCTTAGGGAAATTGATTGAGAGTTTGACTTCAGAATGGTGATCAACATCAGTTTGATTTCTTTCGTTGTTTTTTTTTTTAAAAAAAAAGTTGAGAGTTGCATTAATTAATTGAAGATTCAAAATGTCAAGGAGTTGCAAACTTTTAATGTCAGAATAATCTTCAAGTAGCAATATAAAAATTATCCATTTTAAATTCAAGATAAAAAATATCAAGTTAAATAAAATAACAAAGAAAGATAAATTGATGAAATGAACGGCTACCTTAAATTCGTTTGAACAAGAGAGTCTTCTGTTTTAATGAAGAGTGAAGTTATGTAAAGAGTCATCTTCCTTTGAATTATAAATTAACAATAGAATTAGTAAATGAATGAATGAAATAAAAATAAATAAAAATGAAATAAATCAAGAAAATGTACTTGGTTAAATAAAATAAAGAGAATAAATAAATGTAAGGTTAAAAAATTTACTTTACTCGTTAGAAATTGGTAAAAATTTTAAATCTTATTATTTGCACTATTGAATGCTTGAAGTAATTGCAGAACTTTCCTTTTCCATTTATTTTTTTTTATTTTTTATTTTTTTTTATTTTTTATTTTTTATTTTTTTTATTTTTTTATTTTTTTTTTGCAAAATAATTACGTACAGAAAGAAGTGAAATTCTGAAAAGAATCATCAACTTTTGTCAAACTGTTATTATTTTATTGTTCTTTAAAAAAAAAAGAGGTTTTCAATTTAAAATCAAAGAATAATTTAACAAAAAAATAAAATTGCAACCTTAAGCCACTTGTATTTGCCTCGTTTCTGGCTTGAAAATGACTTGAAAATGGCTTGAACAATGGTGTCAGTCTTTTTAATATTTTCCTAATATTCATTACAAGAAATCATGTTAATTTGTGAAGAAATGATTTGAAATAAAAAAATAATGAAACAAAAATTAAGTTTAAGCTTGAAAACGACCATTTTGTACCTTTTTTTTGTCAATGTTTCTTGTTTTCTTGTTTCTGGCTTGAAAATGACTTGAACATGGCTTAAATTTGGCTTGAGTAATGGTGTCAGTATTTGTGAATCCTTTGCTTAATAATTTTGCTTCAAAATCACTCTAATTAGTAGGAAATGATGTGAAATAAAAAAGTAATAAAAGAAAAAGGAAGTTTAAAATCGAATTCTACCATTTTGAAACTTTTCTTCACAAACATTTCTTGTTGTCTTGTTTCTGGCTTAGAAGTGTTGAAAATGGCTTGAAAATGACTCACTCCTGTCTTCCATCCTTTTCAACCACTTTAGTAGAATTGCTATCAAGAATTCACTTGAATTCATCAAATAATGATTTGAAATTAATGAATTGTTGAACTTTGGACTTTTCCTCAATTGATTTCGCACCTTTTTAATTCTTTTTTTTGAAGCCATTTTTTTTTTGCTTGAAACTGGCTTCAAATATTTGAGAATGGCTTGAGAATGGCCGGCAAAGGGCTCATCAAGACAATCATCTTTTCCAGTCACATCCATTCCATTTCTTTCAGAAAACACTTGAATTTGTTAAACAACAATTTAATATTAAAGAATATTTGAACTTTGAAATGAACTTTGGTTGTTTTATTACTTTTTTTACAATTTATTTTTTTGGTCTTGAAAATGACTTGAAAATGGCTTCAAAATGGCTTCGAAATGGCTCAAGACTTCTCAAATTGTTTTTATGCTTGAGCCATCTCAAGTCATTTTTAAGTCATTTTCAAGCCATTTTCAAGATGGCTTACAGGCATGGCTTATAAATGGCTTGAAAGTGGCTTACCTCTGACTTAGCTGGCTCACTTCCGACTTGTTTTTTCTCCCAGGGAATAGTAAAAGAAAAAATTGACATATTACCAAATGGTGAAATTGTGCCTCGTGGTGAAGTCAATGAAGTCAATGAATCATATGAAGATGATCAAATAAATGATATAATTGATGATGATAATTACGATGAAATATTTGAAGGTGAAGGATTATTAGATTTTGTAAAAGATACAGCAAATAAAGTAAAAGATAAATTAACAAATACAACATCAAAAGTAGTTGATAGAGTAACAGGAACAGCGAAAGCAATATTTAGCGGTCAATCACGATTACAACCACCAGAACGTAAATTAATGGAGCAATATGGGGATAAAGTAATAACTCAAATAGTAATACAACGAGCACCAATAAAAACAGTGCCAGTAGATAGATTAATGAATTTAATTACAAATGGAAATTTTAATAAATCATTAAAAGATTATGGATATGATAAATTATTTCATTTATTTATGATCATAACATTAGAAGATGGTACAACTTTATCATTAGAAAAGAATGAAACAATACAAATGAAAAAGTCACCAGCAAAATCAGAATATGAGTCATTAAATGTTAATTTATCAGGTAAAGTTATAACATTAAATGAATTAATGGAGAAAACAAATCAATCAATGGGAAGTAGTTTTTTCCCATATCATCCAATTAATAATAATTGTCAAAATTTTATATCAGGTGTTATGAAAGCAATAGGTTTAAATACATCACAAATTGATACATTTGTTAATCAACCAGTTGATAAATTGTTTGAAACATATGACAAAACAGGGAAATTAACACAATGGATGTCAAAAATAACACAATTAGGTACGAAAATGAATTTCCTAAAACGAGGCGGAAAGATTCATTATAAAATGCATCAATAATTTTTATCTCATTATATAATATAATATTTAATGTCAACAACAATAAAATTAGATTCATCGTCATTAAATCAAAATTCCGATAATTTCACGGTGACATTTGGCTCGCCCATTGAATTAAATTCACTATCAAAAGAGAATGAAAAAGTAAAATATGAAATAGCATTAATTAGTGCCGATTTATGGTATTCATTTTCAAATATATCAACTGAATTAGGTAATAACACATTTAAATATTACAATGGTTCAACATGGAAAACAGTAACATTACCGAATGGAAATTTTCAAGTATCAGATATAAATGATTTTTTAGAGGTTGTTTTTGATCAAAATAATGATGTTTCAACAGATGAAGACGGTATATATAATATAGTAATTGCTCCCAACATTGTTACATTAAAAGTTGAAATAGCAATAAAGAATGGTTACAAAATTGATTTAACAACATCAAAATTAAATGAATTAATAGGATTCAATAAAGCAATTTATGATACAACAACATCATCGCAAAATAGGGTAGACATAACAAGAGGCGTTAATTCGTTATCTATTCATTGTTCAATTGCGGGAGGTTCATATGATAATAATATAGGATCAGATATATTATATAGTTTTGTTCCATTAACAGGCAGGGGATCATCAATTCATATAGAACCAAATTACCCTATTTATGTTCCAGTTAATGAAGAATCATATATAAAAAGTATTCAAATGAGAATCACGGACCAATTAGGGCGTAGAGTAAATTTTAATGGTGAACCAGTAACATATTTTTTATCATTGAGAAAATCAATTTAATTTTTTTTATCAACATATAGTATATATTAAATATGCCAATTACTAGAAAGATATTAAGGCCTCCTTCTAAATTTAATTCATCACAAAATCATAAAAGATATGAAACACCTAGTCAAATCAATAAAATGGTGAAAGAGGAAGTAAAAGAGATAGTGCATGATATCAAAGCAGATGAAAAGAAAAAGGAAGAAGAGGAAAAAGAAACCAAAACAAAACGGATTTTATAAAAAGTCTATAGAAGCTATTGATTGATTATAGACAGCTTATGAACATGATTTTCTATAGAACGGGTTTCTATAAACTTTTTTAGAAAACCTAAAGGACGGTTTCC
>Ga0209960_1003993_pt1 | contig 11832 bp, 15 predicted proteins | sample ThiBiot_500_plan_2_FD_183947 | JGI IMG/M metagenome (GOLD analysis project Ga0209960, IMG submission 183947) | Wastewater bioreactor microbial communities from Cape Town, South Africa - Thiocy_expt_500_plan (SPAdes) | ecosystem: Engineered > Bioreactor > Thiocyanate-remediating >... | reverse complement strand
TTTTTTTTTTTTTTTTTTCCCGATTGTTTCCTTTTCTTTCTTTTTTTTTTTTCGTCCGATTCGATCTGGACAAATGGGACCCAAACCGAGAACAAAATTGGGCGGGAAGTGAATTGCGCAAGTTTGAACTTTTTGCTTAGGTTTACAATGAGTTTTTCTTTTTGCCAAGCCCTTCAAAAAATCATTCGAATGCTTACTTAAGCATTGTTAATTTATTTTTTCGCAATGTCTACTAGTTTTTTCCATTATTTCAAAAAAGCTATAGAAAGGGATTGGCAAAAAAAGAAAATCATCAAAACGGATTATCTGATTTTTTTCGGGTCGGGGTAAAAAAAAAACAAAAAAAATCGCTTATTTCGCCCGGGAAAATAAAAAATGGTGGAAGAAAATGGAAAAAGCATGAGTCATGAAGTTTTTGGTGAAAAAAACATGGGGGTTTAAAAAAAAAAAAAAAAAAGGTGATTCAAGCATAATCAATTTCAATAAATAACATTCAAATGGATGAATTGGAGCTGTTTAGACAGAATTGGAGGAAGGAGATCACCTCTGAAGCTAATGAGAATGGAACAGTAACACCTAATCCTATTGATATGTTTGATGATGAGTTAGAAAAACTGTTGATGGTAATTTTATTTTATTTTTTAGATTTCTTTTAAACCAAACATTCCAAATATTGATTTTGATTTTGATTTTGATTTTTTAGAATTGAACTGATGAATTCTATTCTCTCTCTAAATAAATAGCATCGAAATGAACACAATGAAATAAAAAATGAAGCTAAACATGATTTTGCTTTCACTGTGAGTATCCCTTCTTATTCAGAACAAGAATTAGAGAGAAAAGAAAAGAAGAAGAGTATTGAGAAAAAGGATAAACAAAAGGAAAAAGGAAATGAAAATGAAAAGGATAAGAAAGCTAAAAGAAAGGAATTAGAAAGACTTGAAAGATTTGAAAAAAGAGTTAAAAATGACAAAATGGAACCTTTTGAAGAATCTCTGCTTGATATTTTAATTCGAGATTTAGTAATTTTTTGTTTTGTCTTGTTTTATTTTGTTTTCACAATTGTATTCTTTAATAATTTTTCTTCCTTCTTTTAGAATGAAATTGATGAGATACCCTTCTTTGATGTATCTCTTCCAGTAGGTAAAAATTAATCATTTTCTTAATTTTATTTTGATTTTTTTTTTTTGTTTTTTTCCAAACTGATTCCAAATTGCATCTCTTTATTGATTTATTTATTTGTTCATAGAACTTGTAGTCAAGGTTTTTGATTATCTTCCTCTTTCTGATTTACTCAATTGTAGTTTAGTAAGCAAAGGATGGAGAAGAGTTTCTCAAGATGATGTTATTTGGAAAAAATTCTCTTTTAAATTTGGATGGAAAACAAAGAAAAATGAAAATTTTTCATGGAAACAATCTTGTGAAGCTTGGAGTTATTATTATAAAGTAATTTTTTTAATTCTTTTTGTTTTGTAAAAAATTAATATTGTTCTCAACTTTCATAGGAATTAAAGAAAAGATGGATTGAAAGAACTTGTAAAGTCGATGTAATTGTAAGGGAATTCGATATTGATACATTCGAAGCTGGTGTCTCATTACAAGAACTAGCAATATTAATATCAGTGAATTCATTTGAGGATCGTGTTATTGGTGGATATTCAAATGGTCAAATTAAAGTTTGGGATTTAGAAAATTCTTCTTTTGGTCCTCTTCTTGTTATTCAACCACCACATTGGGATTTTGTTAAGATTACATCTGTTGCTATGTATTTTTTTAATTCTTTTTAATTTTAATTTTAATTTTAATTTTAATTTTATTTATTTCATTTTTATTTCATTTTTCATTTTTCTTTTCAGGATAATAATTTTTTTTTAAAAAAAAAATAGAACTCAATATTATCTTTTTGCAGCTTCAACTCTAGGAAATTTAGGAATTTGGAAAACAATTTCTGGAGAAATGGTTTTTGAAGATAAAATGGAAACACCTATTTCTTCAATTCAAGTTTTGGATAATTGTATGATTGCAACTACAGAAAAAATTATTATTGTTTATCAATTAGATTCAAAAAATAAATGGACAAAATGTAATATAGGACAAATGAATGAAAAGATAACTCATTCTTCAATTTTAAATCCTAATCTATTTGTTTCTGCAACTGCAAGTTCTAGTTTTGTAACTGCTAAAATTTGGGACATGAATACTTGTGAAGGGGTTCATGACTTGATTGCTTTTGATTCAGTAAATTTTCTTTTCTTTTCTTTTCTTTTCTTCCTTCTTCTTCTTCAAAAAAAAAAAAATTGTTAAGATTATTCAACTTTAATAGGTAACTTGTCTTGATGGAGATTCAACATATGTAGCAGCTGGTGTTTCTTCAATATATTATCCTCTTAGTGCTGATGTTTCACTTTATTCAACAGAAACAGGAATTCTAGTTCAAAAATTTAGTACAAGAGATTCAACTTGTTGTCTAAATTATCGAGATTCTCCTCATAATTTACTTGCATCAGGAGGATTTGGGATAGGACATTTATTTGATATTCGAGCAAATCAAAAAGTTATGAGTTTTAGAGGACATCAAGATTACTTGAGAGTTGTACAAGTTGATGATTATAAATTTATTTCTGGAGCAAATGATGGACGTGTTAAAGTTTATGATACTCGAACAGGAAATTTATATTGGGAAACAAAAGAAATGTAAGCATTTTATTATTATTTTTTCTTTTCTTTCAAGAAAAATAACAATTACAATAACAATAATAATTGATCAATAGGGAGGAAATTACATATACTAAATTTGTTGATAAATATTTAACAATCTTTAGTGTTGAAAAACAAGAAACTGAAGATATTACTGATTGGCATTCAAATTACTTTCAAAGTCGTTTAAATGTTTTTAACTTTTCAGAAGAAGCTACTCAAAGTAATATTGAAGATGAATACAAATCAACATTTGATTATGGACCTAAAAGAGTTGTTGGTGATTTTGGATTATATGCACCTTATGATGAATTTTAGTTCGGATATCATTTTTGAAATAGAGAGAAGAAAAAAAAGAAAAATAATTGTAAAATAGTAAAATTGTGATTTATAAATAACTAGAAAAGAAAAAATATTATGATTATTATTTGATTCTTAAAGATGGATTTCTTGATAAATTTTTTAGTGTTGAGGCAAGTGTTGGCTTTTCAACCTTTTATAAGAAAAGAAAAAAGAGTCAACGATTATTGATTCTCATATAAAATAAATGAATAAAGAAATAAATTACCATTTCAGGAGGAACAGATCCTCTTGGTTCAAGGACTAGTGAAGTTTGATACATTTTCTCGACTGGTTGTTGAAGAGAATTAATTGATCCAAGAATACTTTGAGTTAATTGATTTTCTGGGAAATTGAAAAAGCATCGACTTTGGAAATCAAGGAATTGAGATAAAACAGTATACAATAATGTTCGCTGTTTATATTTTAATTTTTAGTTGAATTTAATCTTAATTTTTCTCAAAAGAAAAACAAATTTTTACTTTTTGCCAATTAATTAAACCATTTTCAGTGAAATCAGGATTTCCATCTTCCATAAAAGTTAAATCACTCAATATCACACCTCTAAATTATTAAAAAAAAATTGCCAAACTCTCAAACAATTCTAATTTAAAAGTCAGAAAAAAAATCTTACAAAAATGGAATACAGGCAGAATTATTTCTTTTTAAATTTTCACGATAAGTTCTAAATGAGCTAGCAGAACTCATCTCCTTTTCAATATCTGCTTGAACCTAAGAACAAAAAAATTAAATTTTTTCTCTTTCTTTTTATTCCACAAAGAAAAGAAGAAAAAAGAAAAGAAAAGAAAGAAATTAATTAATGACCTTAGTTAATTTTGTTGGAAGTTCTCTTTTTGTGAACTTTAACCTAGATACTGGAGATGATGCGAGACCTGCGAGAACACCCATAACTGAATGATAATTTCGAAGACTTAGAAGGTATTGACAAAGTAAGATCATATTTCCCATAACTTTCCTTCTTTTTTGAATCTTTGGTTCTCTAAGAATACAAGAAGAAACCCATATTGATAATCTATTTGTATGATTAATCAATTTGGTTAAATTTGGAGCTCTAACATCGGCATCTTTTTTATTCCAAGCTTGACCAGCGAGTTCATACAACTATTCGTGTAAAAAAATTTTTTTTCTTAGAAACAAATGTAATTGAAGAACAGAATGGGAAAAAAAAAAATTACACGAATAGCTCTAAATAAATCTCCATCAATTAAAGTCAATTGTCTAGCAACTTCTCTTGGATCAAAACGATTCATTGTGTCAAAATAAGGTGCCTATTAATGTTTTTTTTTTAAGTTTGGAATAAAAATTTTGAAAAAGAAGAGTCATTTTTAAAAAAAATAAAAAAGACCTCTTCATATTTACTTGTGATATCATATTTAGTTTTTCCTTCAGCAACTTGTTTGTGATACAAAAATCGTTCACCAGAAATCTTGAAGGAACAAAAGTGTTAAAATTGAATGACGAGTTCAAAATTTTGATCAAAAAAAAAAAAAAATCATGTAAATTATTACATAAAGTGTTAAACATTGTCTTAAATTTTTGGAAAGGTATTCACTATCTTGAACGACAATGTCATTTATAAATGAAAAACAATCTTCAATTAGCTTTGGTTTATGTGCTAAATCTTGATCATAACGTGAAACAATCCATTTTTTCCTTTTTTGTTGTTGTTGTAATTTCAAAAATTATTTTTTTTTAAAAAAAAAAAAAAAAAAAGGGAAAAGACAATAAAATTTTACAAAACATTGCAAACCCTCATTTGAACTGGATGTTTTAAATCTAATTCGTAGTTCTTTGAAGATGGAATTCCTTCAGGGCAAGGTGGGACATTATATCTTTTTTTTTTTAAAAAAAAAATTTTTCTTCTTCTTCTTTTCATTTTGAAAAGGGACAATTTTTACCTTTCAACTAATTTTGAAACAAATTCTTCTGGTTCAGTAAATGTTTGTAAGGTCATCATAAAAGTTCTAAAGAAGTCCGAACCTTTTTTGTTTTTTTTTGTTTTTTTGATATCTGTAAAGGAAGAAAAAGAAATTGAAAAAAAATACCAGCCAAAGCATCATCAGCATTATCAAGAGGAGAAGTTAGATGTATAACCAATTGATTGAAAGATCCTAAAGATGGAATCAAAAATAATTAAGATTTTTTCTTCAAAGAATTACTTTTGTTTTCTGAAAAAAAAGAAAAAGAACCTGCTTTCACAACCCATTTTCCTTCACTTTTTTCAAAAACTAATGATCCTTTTTCTTTCCAGATATGCTATTTTCATTAATTCAATTTCTTTTTTCTTCTTTTTTTTTAAAAAAAAAAACCTCAAATGGTAGTTCAGTTAAAAATACTGAAACTCTATTATCTTGGTTTGTTGAAACATTAGAAATAATTGAATCTGTTGCAAGAGTTTCCTATTTTTTAAAAAAATAATGCTGTTATTAGTATACAGAAAAGAATGTTTTATTATTAAAGTAAATGAAATGAACTAGATTTTCAGTTTGATTTGCTCCTAAGGGAAGAAAGAAAGAAGAAAAGAAAGGTAAGGAAATTAAGTTATGAAATCTTCAATAAGAAAAAAAAAAATACTTTCAAGTTTTGCTGTTACAATTTCTGGAGTTTCTTCCAATACCTCCAATTTTTTTTCAATTTTTTCGACCTCAGTAAAAATTACACCTTTTAGTTTCTTTTTCCTTTCCTCATCTCTTCTCTTTCTCCTTTCTGAAAAAAAAGAAGGAAAAATTAGGAAAATTAAATAATCATAATAGTAAATAATAATAAATAATAAATAATATTACCAATTCGAATCTTCTCATCTTCTGTTAACTCGTTTTCTTGATTGCTTTCAGCTTCTTTTTGTTGACCAAAACTCATGAGACCATTCAAAAATGTTTGTTTTGACTTCAAGTGGATGAGTGTTATTTGAATTTAATTGTTGATTGAGAATAAAATCAAGAAAGAAAAATAATAAAAAGAATAATAAATACAAGTTGAGAAGCATCAACTTCTGGTTCAACTTCATTTCCCCAAGGTGATTCTTCTTCAGCGTAAGGTATTAAAGAATTAGAAATTTCCATTAAATTTTCAACTGATTCACAAGCTCTAAGAAGATTTGCTTCTCGATCTTCTCCAAGACCTATACAACGAAACAAGTCCAATTCAGAAAAAAAAAAAAAAATCAAAGGAAAGAAAACCATTTTTAGTAATTTCTTGTGCAGCTTTAAGTAGTTTTGAATTGGCAAGTTGTGCAGTTGATGTGATTTCTTGATCAATTTGTTTCAAAATTTCTTGGTTTTCACTTGCCTTTTTTTGAACTTCTTCAGCAAATCCATCCAATTCTGATTCTGTTTCTTGAACAGCACGTTGTAATGAGTCAGCCTAAATCATTATAATGATTTTATTTGTTTCAGATATCAGATAGAAATGAAAACAGAAAAAAAAAAAAAAAAAAAAAAAAAAAAAAAAAAAAAAAAAAAAAAAAAAAAACCTCAGATGGTTGTTGGAAAAATTCTTCATTATGAATTGGAACTTTATTTGAAATTGTTTGACGAAAATTATCTGTTTTACTATCTCCAAAAAGAAAAGGGGCATTATTTGAGTTTACTAAACGAAGTGATTTTTGAATGATTTTTCTAACGCTTTTTTATTTTTTTATTTTATTGATTCATTTATTTGTTTTTGTTTTTGTTTTTGTTTTTTTTAAGAGGAGAAAAAATAAAGAAGAAGAAAAAATTCAAAAGTAAAGAAAAACCTTTTCTTTCCATCAATTATTTTATTTGGGTCAAGAGATTTTAAAGCATTTAGTTCAACTTTATCCTTTTCAAATTCTAAACAATATCCAGGGATAAGTATGAGGATGAGGATGAACAAATGACATAAATCAAGAAAAAGAAAGTAAACCTGTCTTGACTTCAGCTGAAAGTTTTTGTTGCTTTTCAGCTTCTTCCATTAAAACTTGTTTTGAATATTTTGGGAGATCAAGAATAGCTGGACCAGCCTTTTCAACAATTTTTTCTAAGTCTAAATTTGCTTCAGAATTAGAGAGGGCAAAATAAATTTCTTGAAGTGCTCTTCCTATATAAATTGAGAAAAAGAAAAAAGAAAGAAAAAAAATTGAATAATTTGTATTGTATTCAATAACATAAAATAATGTTAGAACCAATTTGATCTGTATCTCCAGCAAGTTTTCTTAAAGCAGGAGAAGGTTCAATTCCAGTTTGTTGTTGATGAAGATTTAATCTATTTTCTGCTCCTCTTGTTTGAATTACATCAATTTCACTTTCAAAAACTTCACGACGAACTTTACCATGACTTTGAACCTAAAAAAAGAGAAATAAATAAAAAAATATATTTATGTGAGATGAACTTTTTAGTGAAGAAAATAATAAATAAATAAATCTTCACATCATGAATTTCTTCAACAAATTGTTGATAATAATCTTGTCTTTCAATACTTTTTAATTCTTCATTAACCATTGATGCAACTTCAAAAACAATTGAATCAAGTTCTTGAATTCCTTTTTCTAAATTTAAATGTGTATCAATTTTTTCTTTTTCAGATTTTGAAAGTAAAAATTGATTGATTCTTCCAGCTAATGATTCATTTAAATCATTTAAAGTATGAAAATATTCTTGAAGAGCTTTTCCAAGAGCTTCTGGAGTTGTTGATTGAATTGACATACTACTACAACTTTCAGCTAATCGAGCGAAGATTAAAGTTCCTAACTCAAAAGTCTCGACTAATTTTGTTTTTGAGGAGACAGAATCTTTACATAAAGATAAACTTCTAATTGCTAAATTCACATCAGTTTCAACAATTTGAACATAACCCATTCGAGCAACATCATGAGCTTCACAACTTTTTATTTTATTTTATTTATTATTTTATTTTATTTATTATTTTATTTTACTTATTTTAATTTATTGTTTTTGTTTGGTTTTTGCTTTTGTTTTCAATCAATATTAATTGCACAAAGAAAGAATTATTACCAAATATAACAAAGTTGTCTAACTCCATTCACAACAGCTTCATAAAAATGTTCTGTATCTAATTTTGAAGGATCACAAGTTGTTTCAAATTGAACTTTTTCTTTCTCAATTGAAGCACTTGCTTCAATCATTTTCTTTTTGACATCAGAATACACCTCCTTTGTATGCTCAATAATAAATTGACACCATTTTAACTTTACTTGAACAATTCTATTTCCAATATTAAAATATTAAAATTAGGTCTTATTTCAAGGATAAATATTAAAATAAACAAACAAACAAATAACTCCCTAAAAATAAAAATAAACAAAAACAAGAAAACTTCAAAACTCAAAACTTCCAATTAATTCAAAGTTACAATATAAATAATAAAATAACAAGTAAATAAATAATAATAATATGAATTACAACAAACTAACCTGATAGTATTTTCAATCAAGTTCTTCTTCAACATGACGCTTGCAATATTTCTCTTCTGCAACGAGATCGCCCTCGCAGCCACCGTTACAAAATTCGACACAAACTTTGGTTGTTCATTCATCTTTGTCTCTCTTAGTCTACACCTTCAAAGTGGTTGAATCTATTGGGTGTTATAAAGTGAGTTTAGTATTACTGTTGAGTGTTTAAAAACAATTGTTTATGCGTTGCGAGAGAAGAGAGAGAAATAAGATTGACTTCTAATTTGTTTTGTTTGTTATGATTTTTCTAATTAATTTTTGACTTTTTTTTTTGAAACCCCTTTATTTGCAACAACAACAAAAAAACAAATAAAGAGAAGAAAGTTGCTTCTCTATTCTTCAAGTTGAGGTTCTTCTTCTTCATTTCAATAAAAGGATGTCAAGTTTATTTTCAAAAAATTAGGTTTTTAGAGGAAATTGTTGACAAAAAAGTTTTGAATTTTTTTGGATTTTTCAAAACCAGAATTCAATTTCTGAACAAAAAAAATTCAAAAGCCTACTATTAAAAAGTTTTGTTGAAGAAGAATAGAGAAGCAACGGGCTTACATTTATATTTCCACTCTCTCAAGTTTTTTAAAAAAACTTTAACTTTTTCATTTTTTTGAAATTGCAATATTATACAGTTATTTTTAAAACTTTAGCAATTAATTAAATTAATTCAATAACTGAACTAAACTTAGCTTTACCTTGACTTTGAGATTAATAAAAAAGTTCAAAAAGTCCAGTTAAAATAAAACAAGTTTATTTAGAAATGAAAGTATAAACTTTAGGTTGATGTTCTTCAATACTATTAGTCTTCGTCTAAGACTTTCGAATTCAATTCAACTTTTGAAATCAGGGTCCTTTTGTTTTTTGTAGTTTTCTTCAATCGTTGTCACTTCGCAACCTCTATTCTTTTGTTTATCGAACCCCTCGATTACAAAAAAGAACCAGAACCAATCCATCTTTTTCTCTTATACTTCACAAAATGAAACTTTCTTTTTGATAAAATTTTGATTCTTTCTCAAAAAAAACCAACAAATTTTGAATTCAAAAAAGTTGGTTTATTTGAAACCATAAGAAGAACCTTCGAATCATTTCTTTTTTTCATTTTCTTGCAGAATCAATTTTTTTTTTTTTTTTTTTTTTTTCCACCATTTTTTTTCTCACATTCCAATGAACCTTTTGGTTGGCTAGAATTTCCAAAAAGGAAATCAAATCCACTTTCGAATAAATAAATAAAATAAATAAAAAAATCTTGCAAAAAATCTAAAATCAAATATAAAAGAAAGTTTCCAACAACAAAACTAATTAATGCTTTTATTCAAAATTCATTAATTTTTTAAATTATATTAGATTGAATGAAAAACAAAAAAAAAATGAATGATTTCTGTTTTTTTGGGGAAAAACATAAATCAAAAAAATCGGAAAGCACAAAAAAAAAAATAAAAAATCACTACCGGAGAATTTTCCTTTTAAAGTAAGATTTGAAATGAGAAAAAAAAAAAAAAAAAAAAAAAAAAAAAAAAGCAAAAAGCATAAACAATTATTTTTTTATTTTTTTATGCATTATGCTGATTTTTTCTAACATCTTTTCAATTCAAATCATTGAATATATTCTTTAAATTGAAGTTTTGATCTCAATCACTGATCTCTTTTCTCTCTCTTTTAATATTTATTCTTATTATTTCTTATTGTGTTTTGTTGGTAAAAAAGGAGAGAGAAAAACTTATAAAAACTCCCAATTAATTAACAATAAGAAAAAAAATGATTCCCCCAACTGTATATATCAACATCATTCAATTCATAATTGTTAATTGAAAAGTAGACAAGTCAAATATTCAATAAGAGTATTAGTTCTTATATTTTGAACAAAAAAATGATATATTGAAATTGAAAAAATAACAAAAAATTTGATAATTTGTTTGGAAAATAGGAGAAGAAAATTAAAAAAAAAATGATTCATTTTCCTTTTTATCTTTTATAATTATTAACAACATTGTGAACAATATTATTGAAAAAATGTTAATAATAATAATTTGTTAATAATACGTGTTGAAAGTGTCATGTATTCAAAATATGATAATAATTTGAGAAATGAAAATAAGTAAAAAGAATAAAAAGAAAGTTATTTATTGACGAAATAGAATTTTTTTCTCACCTCACGAGGTCCCTTTTTTTTCAAATATAAAAACAATAACAATACTACATTTCTCTTTTCTATTCAATTTTTTTTACTAAATACTATAAATTAAATAGGTTTTTATTTTTATTGTTTTATTATTCTTTCTTGGAGGATCCTGAAAAAGAAGAAAACAAAAAAAAAGGAATAGAAGCAAAAGAAGAAGGATAAGAAAGTATTGAAAGAAGGATAGATATAGAAGTAGAAGTAGAAGTAGAAGTAGAAGAATGGCATTGAATGAAAGTGGTTCATTAATTGATCTCAGCTTTTCAAATGATGCCGATTTGGAGAGGAGAAGGAGTAACTCGGCTGAATTCACTCACATCCCAAAAGCTCCTGCAATAAACCAACATTCTTCATCTTGGCCATCTGGAATTGGAACAAAGAAAGATGAGAAATCTCAAAGAGTTTTTTTTTAAAAAAAATACAATAGTTATTATAGAACAAAAGAATTGATTTTTTTTCTGTTTTTTCTTTTTTAGAGCTCAACCGTTTATGATCCTGTTCTATTTGATATAATGGAGATCCCTCCAAAGAAGTTTGCAGTGAGATTCTTTTCTTTTTATTTATTTACTCTTTAGATATTTCTTTTTTTTTTTCTGATATACTTTTTTCTAAAAAAATAAATAGAAACAAATTACGCTAGTTGATTTTTCATATTTTAAAAAAATTGAAAGAGAAGAATTAGAATCTTTAGGATGGACAGGAGGTGATAAATGGAAAAAAGCACCAAATGTCACAACATGTATTCATAGATTTAATAATGTAATTCCTTTCTTTCTTTCTTTTTTCAAGAAAATCAACGAAAAAAAAAATTTTTTTAAAAACAAAAGTTAACATTATGGGTAAGTCATGAAATTTTAAATTCTACAAATGTCAAGCGTAGGGCTGAAAAAATCGAACATTTCATTTCAATTGCAAAGGTAATTTTTTTTCCTTTTTTTTAAAAAAAAAAAAAATAAAACAACTTGCTTGAAACAAAAATAAATAAAAAATCAGTATTGTCTTGAATTTAATAATTTTAATGGACTAAAATGTATCCTTGGAGGATTAGAATCATCACCAATTCATAGATTAACTAAAACTTGGGCTGTAATTTTCTTTTTTTTTTTTTTTTTTTTTTTTTTTTTTTTTTTTTTAATTTTCTTTTTTAATTTTTTAATTTTTTTTTTTTTTTTTTTT
>Ga0209960_1003991_pt1 | contig 11835 bp, 12 predicted proteins | sample ThiBiot_500_plan_2_FD_183947 | JGI IMG/M metagenome (GOLD analysis project Ga0209960, IMG submission 183947) | Wastewater bioreactor microbial communities from Cape Town, South Africa - Thiocy_expt_500_plan (SPAdes) | ecosystem: Engineered > Bioreactor > Thiocyanate-remediating >... | reverse complement strand
CAGGCGTGGCACTTGCACCAACCAGCGCACGTGATCGGAGAACAAGTTGTTGTCGCATACCCATGCCGCGAGCTTGGACCACTCATCGCGTTTGCGTCCATAAATAGACACGCGGTACTCGGCGAGAATGTACTTGTTGTCCTTGAGTTCGTCCATCAACTCGTAGGTCATCTCCGCGAGATATCTGCCCTTGATGAGATTGTCGGTCTTGAGGAATATCTCGCGCAATCTCGACTCGCCGATGGGATTGTACTTGAGATTGAACTTGTCAAAGCGGTGAAAGATGCGATTGTCCGCGTGCACGTCCAATCTGTCCACGGTCAAATCGTAGGCTGTCAGTCGCAAGCTCTCAAACACTTGTTGCAGCGACAGGTGTTTGCTATCGCGGAAAATCACCACTTCCTAAATTAGTAATGGCACGTGTCATTACTTTACGCGCAACAATCACTGAATGACTTACAGTGCCCTCGGACTTCAACTTCTTTTTAATGAACTTCAACAAGTGTTTTTGATTCATTGCACTCGACAAGTGAATGTGCGTGTCAACTTTGCGGATATTATAAAAGTCACGGTGCGCGACATTCTGAATGACACGTGTCAATGAGTGATCGCTGCCGTGACGCGACTTACCATCTGGTGCAACTTCTCCTTGTCTTGGTTGAGCGTCTTGTGCAGCTCAAAACAACTCTCGAGGAGCGCCAGTCGTTCGTAACAGTATGTCTTGTTCGGACCTTCATTGACTATTTTTAGCAACGTGTTCAAGTCAGTGTAGTACTCGCGCAGTTCAGAGACTTTGGTCTTGAACTGAGGTGCCTCATGGTTCTCCATTGCTGCACAAGAGGGGTTGTAGTTAGTTTGACACGTGTCAAAAAGAGGTCAACACTCACCAGTCTTTGAGGGCCACACTTGTGCCACGCCATCGACGAAAGTGAACGAGAACTGCGTGACAGGTTAGCGAATGACAAGTGTCAAACTTCACGTCGCACCTCAACAGGCAACATCTCCTCGCTGCTGATCTCTTGACTCGCGAGCAATGTCACCGAGTCCGTGGCACCCTCATGACAATCACGTGACTTACAATCATGTGCCATCAATGTCTCGTAGTCATCGGTCACGTACTTGTGGCGCAAATTGATGGCGGCCACGAGCGAGTTGAGCACTGTCAACACCTCTTCGCGCTCAATCGGCTCCGCTGCCACAGATATTAGCGTGACGCGAGAGTGAGTTCAGTACGTACTGTCGGGCGTGAGAATCAGACGACGGAACTCGGGTTTGATCAAGTTTTGTTCCCGAGCCATGCTTTGAGAGACGGACAATGAGTCTTTAAGTTTGATGGCGATCTCGTGTTCCTAGCAACTCCGTCAGATTCAGTTTGTCGTTTGACACCACCACAAGGTCCTCATAATATTCGATAATATTATTTTTAAAAAAATCGATCCACATGCCACTCCAAATATCAATCGTGAAAAGAAATAAAAATTGGTGGAACGGATTTGCCTTCATAATTTTCCCGACGAAGTATTTTTAATTATTACAATACCTTGGCTTGTTGTGCTTGGTATGCATAATATTCTTGGGTGTATTCGTACGGATCAAAGTTGGAGTTGCCAAACGCTGCAATGAATTCGGGTGGCGTAGCACCGGATGGAGGTGAATTTTCCATAGTATTTAATACTCAATACTTGTACACAGTTCGGAAGATTTAAAATGTAATTGAACGAAGAGACAAACCAGAAGAAAGAGAGAAAGAGAAAACTCGGTGAAATTTTATCTAACCACTGATTTACGCCGGTAAGAAGCTTTAAAAAAAAAAGAAAAAGAGATATGGGCGAGGTTTCCACCGAACCAATGCATGGAGGACTAACTGGGTCGGAGAATCACTCGCCGTATTTGAATTAATTGCTAAGTTTTTATATAAAACGATAGCATATTTAGTAGAGTGGCTCTACACTTAGCCATCCCATTGGTGCGTTGCAGATGATATTTTAGGATGATGTGAGATTGTGCTTCACAGGAAATGCGCCCAACCAAGAAGTAACTTAGTACTTTGATAAGGCTGCAATTATTGTGGGAAGTGAAGTCAATCAACCTTGGAGTAACGAAAGGGTATTTGCAATACGACGTTAGTTTTCCTGACTTTATGGCGGATCCTGGATCCTTCCGAAAATCAACCAGGGCCAAGGCTTAGAAAAAAAAATTTTTGGGGATTGTTTAGTGTTATTCCTCTTTTATTACAGCGCACAACACATGGCCCTCTTTGTTGGTAAGTTATTTTCTCCTTAACATAATCTTCTTTGTTTATCATTTGTGCCGCATCGAGTACCAAATCGAATCGAGTATTTTTGACTCAATATTTATAGCTTGATCTTTCCCCTCCCGTTCTAGCAAAAATTTTTCTAATATTTTTATAAACAGGAAGATTACCAAGTGACGTTCGTCAACGAGAATTGGAAGATTTGTTCGATAAATACGGCAAGATCCTTCGCTGCGACATTAAGTCAAGTGAGTATACAAATATTAATGCAACAAAGTTATTTTAATTCCCTTTCATTGTTAACGCACTTGCGTTATTTTTATTTTTTTTTTTTTTTTGATCATTTTTTTAAGCTTAGAATTTTCTGAAAGCGCCTGAATTTATTATTTATGGAAGATTGAATTTGTAACTAATAATACTATGTTATAGGCTATGCCTTCGTAGAATTTGAGGACAGCAGAGACGCCGAAGATGCCGTTAAGGAGATGGACGGGTACCGCTTGAGCGGCCGTCCTATCGTCGTAGAATGGGCTAAGGGAAAGAGAAGAGGTGGCGAGCGAGGTAATTTGCATTTCTTTTTCTTTAATCAATACTTTACTATAATTTAAATAAAACTAACTATTTTTGGCCTATTCAGCTAGCGGAGATCGCGATGCGTGCTTCAAGTGCGGTGAGAAGGGTCATTGGGCTCGTGAATGCCGCAAGTAAGTGTCTAATGCGTGTGGAGAATAAGACAATGTTAACCGGTGGTTTAGTAGTGGTGGTGGTGGTGGAAGCAGCCGCCGACGCCGTTCTAGATCCAGATCCCGATCGAGATCGAGATCCCGCAGAAGATCAAGGTAGGTCCGCTATTTTCAATTCGAATACTCAAATTTCTTGAGTTATGCTTAAGCTACAGCTGCAACGATTTCATAAAAAACTCCCCATTTTTTTTTTTTTTTTTTTGAATCATTAATTTGACTGGATCCATTTATCACACATCATCCTTGATTAGCTCAATTCTCGCTCGTGTACACGGTACTGCGCTGTAGTGCAACACTCGTGCTGGAGGCCAGGTGAGAGTGCTGGTGCCAAGTCGAGTTGTTGACGAGGTCCTTCACGGTGGTTCAGTTCTGCTTTGAGAAATCGCGTCGTTGCGGTGCAGACTCGGGAGGGGTTCAGTGAACGACCAGCTGATCACGTGATGGCCACGGATCTTCGCAGCTCTGTTGGGCTCGGTGCTGGTTGTTAGTCTCTCAGATTCATGAGCGGTGCTGCTGTCGTGCGACATCTCGGATCCAGTGTCTATTTCTGTCCTGTCGTTGCGTTTATTGCCTTTTTTGGTAATGTCACTAGAACTTTGTCTAACGTTCTCTTTTTTTTTTTTTAAGATCGAGATCCAGAGATCGCAGAAGACACTCTCGCAGCAGGTAAGTGACATTAATAGATGATCGACTATGTGACTAACTCGGTTGAATTAGATCGCGTGATCGTCGCAGATCCAGATCTGGTGATCGCAAAGACCGATCTCGCTCACCCGCTCGCGACGAGAAGAGAGACAGATCTCGTGACAGATCTGCTGAGCGTGAACGCGACAGATCTCGCTCTAGATCTGGTGACAGACGTGAACCAGAGCCGCAAACTAACGGCGATGATCACGGTAAGACTGATGCCCCCCCTGCTGACGATTAAATCAGCGAAAGGGACTGGATCAAGGCGTTCACTATTTTAGAGCCTTGTATTCAATATTTGGATTGCAATGTCCACCAACAAATAATACTTTTGTAGAAAATAAACAAATAAATATCGTGGTATAATCCTTAGTCGACTTGTCTTTGTTATATCGGTTCACTGAACAATGCTTTTTTTTTTTGTAAACTTTTGAGATAACATTGCTCCAGTCTCTTGTGCGATGATCTCTATTTAATGGAGTGCCTCGTTTATTCCAAGCGACATTTTTTTTTTGTCTCTTGTTTTCGGGCAGCCGCGAAGAAAATTACGACCCCCCCCACCCGGTTTAGAACAATTGACACTTTAGTTTACTAACTCTAGGATCATTAACAAGAACTCACCAGCAAATGCCACTCAGCTCAAAAGTTTCAGTCACTACCGGAGGTAAGTAAACAGCAAATTAAGATTAGATCTGCCATTAAAATGCCGATAACGCTGTGTGGCCGTCTGTTAACGAGATTGAGCCCGGCCGCACCGGTTTGTGGGCCTATATGAAATCCATATAAAACCAAGTATGACCTCGGCGGATCTCGTCTCGCTATCAGACGTCCACACGCTGACACTCGGAGGGTCAAATTATTAACTGCGATTTTAATCAGGAATCCACGGTCGATGCTGGTTCGCAAAGTGAGTTATACTGATAAAATTCTTTTTTTTAACCTCCTCCCTTCGTAATTTTTTTAATAACAAAAAAAAAAAACAGCGAGGATATCAAGAAGGGAGAAAAAATTTGGTGGAATGACCCTAGCATAGTTAACTACCGAAAAGAGAAGGCCTTGACAGTAGACTTCAAGACATTTGCGACTTGGCCCAAAGAGCAGCAAGATAAGTTCTTAGAGCTCGCCTATCAGATCGACGAGAACACTCTCGAAGGATTCCCCGAAGGAGTTGAACTACCTGAAGACTTTGTCAAAGAGAACTACGTCAATCATTGTTGCGATGGTAACTGCTGGTTTGAAGGCGACGACTTGATTGTTGCTTCGCGAGACATTTCCAAGGGAGAAGAGATTAAGTAATTACTATGATTAGCTATGACTTGTACTCATTCATTATTAACAGCTACGACTACGCGCTCACGGAAACTTCCCCGTACTTCAGTCTGAATTGCTTAGTAAGTGAATGGTACTCTGTTCGAAACTTTATTGACGTGTCACAGTGTGGCAAAGCTCTCTGTCGAAAGAACGTGACCGGCGACGATTGGAAAGTAAGTTCATATTACAATACAAGCAGCTCGTTCTGATTGGACGCAGTTACCCGAGCTCCAAGCCCGCTATGGCAATCATTTCCTTCCGTACATTCTCACTATGATCGAGCAACACAAGAAGCAGTAGAAGTCACGTCATCTACTCAACACGTACTGACCTCAGCGTGAGACAATAAATAGCTGTTTGAAATATTTACAATCTGTTCTGTACAATGCGCGGGGCACTAGAGGGGCACACCATCCACGTCCTCATCGTCATCTGCTGTCGAATGCGTCTTGCGCTCAGCACTCGTGGTGGGTGGAGGCACGTGACTGTCACCGGTGAATACTTCGCGCAGTTGATCCAGCAGATCTGGCGGATAAAGTGACCAGTCCTGCCATATTTTCAACACGCGCATGATTGGCTCCTTGAAGTTCTGTGCATTTATTCTACTCGTGAATGTCTTGTACTTGGCGTAGAGTGCTTCGAATATTGTGGGCAATGTATCTTGAAATCTACCCAGGGTTGAGTAAATGTCTGTGCTGACGTCTGGCACTTACCCAGCGCGGAATTGACTGCCGTGCTGAATGCCGGCATTGCTGTTGTGCAAAATGTCCGAAATGAGCCACAGTCGCGCAATGGCCAGCACGGGTGAGAGTTCACTGGTCTGCACGAGCATTGACTCGCTCAACACGCGCACGAGTTCCGCGGCACTGTCTGCGCGCTCTACTGCAAAGACCATCACGTCTCTTATGGAGACTCGTGCGAGAGTCAAGTGTTCGAGCTGCGACTTCCATTCACTCAAATCACGTGGCAGCAGCGGTTTGCTACGGAACTTTTGCATGAATCCAGGCCAGTCGAATTGGAAGGGATCTGGCACAGGTGGTGGCACCCAGAGAGGACCTCCGACAAACATAACGAACGGAATGGTGCGCCATGACTCGAGCGTGTCACCTTGTAACAGCGAATATACGCGCCATCGATAATAGAGGTTGTCATTTGTGCCATTTTGAAACAAGTACGACAATTTTGGGTGCTGCGAATGACGTTCTACGAGTTGTTGCTGCGAAGCCAAAGTTAGCGAGCTGTAAATAGCACTTGAACGCACCTCAAACTGTTGTCCGTGAGTCACTACGAGCTGGGCCAATTTGTCGGCAACATCGCGCCTGGACTTGTCGCTGGGTGGCACGACAATCAACTGTGTTGGAGTCTGCATCGCACTCGCTGTACCTGCAGCCCACGGCGGGGGAGCAGCAACACCTGACTGATGTGAGTACACCAGCGTATATACACATGTGCGCGCGTCACGTTTATTAAAATAATATTGAACTCACTATGAGATGGGGGAGGTGGGAATGTGTGCGTGGCAGATTGATGTTTGGGCGCACGACCCCAACCGAGTCTCGGTACTTGACCCATAATCTCTTTATCTCGCATTCCCTCCATTGCTCGCTCTGCTTCAATACGTGTAGCAAATTGAACAAAGCCACTGTTACGAGCCTTTTTTTTCTCTTCTTCTGTCTTTGGCCACAATACTTTGACACTCACTACTGTACCGTACGAACTGAATTCGCGTCGTAGAGTCTATGTTGAGGGGGGTGGGGGTTATATCGTTGAAAACTGCAATAACACGACCGTACCTCTTCAGTCACTTGCAGCGAAAGATTTCCAATAAAAATATTTGTGCTCGTGGCATCGAGCAGTTCATCTTCCGGCGCGTGTTCTATTCTGTTACCAGTCGGGCCCTTAGCGAACTTTCTACGCTCTTTTTCTTCCTCTTGTCTGTACAAAACTAGTTCAGTATCACCGCGTTAATAGAAGCTAACGAGTGCAAGCTAACTTTTTTAGCTCTTCCATGAATGCGTCGATGGTACGTTTCTTGCCAGTAGTAGCTCCGGTAGTTGTTTTAGGTGCCTCCCGCTTGCCAATCGCCGCGTCTAATTTGTACTCGCGATTGTCTCTGGCTTGTTGCACGGACAAACCTTTCTCAGTCTGAACAATCGTTTCTCCGCGCACGAACATTTTGCCTTTGGACTCATCGGAAGAAAATGACTGCACAAACTCTTTATACACAGCCGCTGCTTCTTCTTCTTCTCTCTGATTACGCGGGAATGGAAAGAATAAAATTATTACAAAATTAAACGACATGAAATTACTTTTGAGCTCAAATTTGCATTAAATATTGGTCGCGGTTTTACAGCGATGATGAATAATTAACTACCCAAAACGAGACGAGGGTGAGGAGGTTGATTACCTTTTTTTTCTTTTCGGCTTCCTCTTTTTGTTTTTGAAAAGGAGATTTGACAACCTTACTAACATTTTTCTTGACCTCATTAATATCGGTGGTCTAAAGGCCGTGAGTGGTGCTTCCGTAGTAATCGAAAAAAAAAGTTCTCATACCTTGGATGTTGGTGGTGCTAACTTATCCTTATCCAGCCCATAGGGCAACCGCCTATTAATATTGTCGTCCATTAGGACATTCAAAATGTAACAAAAAAAAATTGACTCCCACACCACTTTCTGTGCATCGTGGATTTTCTGGGACTTTTTCTTTCGGAAAATAAATCCGAAGGAATTTTTGCCCTTCGGTTTTTGTTATCTTCGTCTTACAGAACGTTTTTCATTCGTAGCTCCATTGTGCACATAGAAGAAGATGGTCTCTCTTAGACTTCGTAAACGTTTAGCTGCCAGCGTCTTGAAATGCGGCAAGAAGAAGGTTTGGTTGGATCCTAACGAAACTTCTGAGATCGAGATGGCCAACTCTCGTAAGTACAGCGCCACCTACTAATACAATTACAATGTATTAAATTAAATATATATATATGGTTGTTTTTTTTGTTGACTACCCATTTTGACGAATAACAAAATATTTTAATATTAAATTATTATTATTTATTAGGTCAACAAATCCGCAAGTTAGTCAAGGACGGTTTGATCATCCGTAAGCCCAACAAGATTCACTCGCGTGCTCGCGTTCGTGCCAGAACCGAGGCCAAGCGAAAGGGGAGACACATGGGCTTTGGTAAGAGAAAGGGTACCAAGGAAGCTAGAATGCCCACCAAGATTCTCTGGATTCGCAGAATGCGTGTTTTGCGAAGAATGTTGAAGAAATACCGCGCCCAAAAGAAGATCGACAAATTCTTGTGAGTATATCCACCCAGATCTGAAATAAGTTTTATTTTAAGTGGAAGAGAGCACAAAAAAAATATATATATATATATAATCACATTTTAGCATTGTGATCAATCAACTTGGGCGCATGTTATCTTACGATTTTATTGCACCATAATCTAATCTCGTATCTGATCAGGTACCACGAGTTGTACTTGAAGGTCAAGGGTAACGTCTTCAAGAACAAGCGTGTTTTGATGGAACACATCTTCGAAGCCAAGGCTGAAAAGCAACGCAACAAGAACCTCGAAGAACAAGCTGCTGCTCACCGCGCTAAGAACCAAGCCAGACGCGAGAGACGCTCAAAGAAGGTTGCTGAACGCAGAAAGATGGGTGTCTCTGAAGAAGCTGAGGACAAGCCCCAAGACACTAAGGCCCACGCTAAGAAATAAGTCCGCTTCTTGTCAAATAATAAAAAAAACTTTTATAAACACAAAAAAAATTATATTGTTCTCTCCCCCACCCTTAACGCTTATTTTAAAGATAATTATTTAATTATTAATTACAACTAGAGCACTCTTTCATTGTCGTAGCAATTAGATTTTAATTTAGACTGCAGCTCTTATGATTTGCAACAAAGCAGATCCGACAACGACAAACAAGAAGAAACCAATCACTACGGGTCCTACAGCGAGGGAGCTCTCTTTCTTTTTCTACATTTATAGAATGTAAATTAGCACTGCTTATTAATGTGCTGCGGTTGTTTTTTTTTTTTTTTTTTTTCAAGCCACTTACGGCGCCAGTAGAGACGTTTCCTCGTTTTTCAATATTTTGGTGGAACTTGTCACTCTTCTTTCGCAACTTGCGTACTTGAGGAGACTACATTTGGATGGTTAATAAACTTATTTGGAGAAATAAGTTTGAAAATTCAAAAATTATTGTTTGTAAAATAAAACTGAAAAATTTTTTTTTGTATTATAATTTATGGATCCCAATCATTATGTGTAATTTAGTTAAGATTTATTATCATGAAGAGTTGAATATATTAATATTTCAATTGAACCTTTTTCTTTTTTACAAAAAACGTAATTAGTATCGTATTGTTCGCTCAACATCGTAACAGATACGATAGCAGTACTTACAGGCATATTGATATATTAGTGCGGTGTGGTCTGTTAATACTGCAGCACGAAATAAATGTGCAGTGACGTGGAAGCAAAAAAAAATAATCTCCTACCGGTCAACCCAAGTCATTACCATTGACTTGCAATAATACGAGCACGTGAATATATGTATGCCCTTGTTTATTAGGACCTAAGTATCTGCTGTACAACTTTGAAATGTTCTAATGTCGGCCAACAAGGAGACATTACCAACCGACTATATTAAATACAGAGGACTATCATCACGCAGAGCATACAAGTATGGATATATCATCATTTTGTAGTTAGTCTTGCAGATCCCCCCCCCCCGTCGCGATCCGAAATAATTAATGTTAACCCTAATGTGCAATATTTTACCCAAATTGTTGGCGCCAATAATTAATATGACTATTGTAGGACACTGCGAAGCTCAATTCGTAACCTGCTTCGCGATGAACAAGATAAATACAAAAATTATAGCCGCACGTTTGCTCGATATTGGTTCTCGAAGCCGATTACTTGGTTGTATATATTAACAGCTGGCTTACTTCTTGCATATTACTTTTTTGCCGAACCTGCAGAGCAGATCCGCACGATTGTCGAGTTCTGCTTAGTGTCCACGTTCTTCTTGTTAAATTCATTGCTGACTTACTTCAACAAGCTAGCCCTGGTATGTATATCATAGTGCATGGTCAGTACTGGATTCTAACCAATGCAGTGCGTCGGGCGCATTCGTCGAGCGCGTGCGCATTTAAAAGCGTTCAAACCAGAGCAAGATCCGTTGCTAAGTGCGTACACAAATATGATAATACACGTTGCGTGACTAATGTGGCGTAGCGATGAGTCAGGATGAGATGGCGCGTCAGGCTTCCAACAGCGCGTGCGACTATCAGCGCGTGCGGCGTGACGGACAGTGGCAGCTGTTGCCTGCAGCGCTCTTGGTCGAGGGAGATCTCGTGCTGCTCGCTGTCAATCAGCACGCTCCCGCACGTGTTACATCGCTCTGCACGGGTACGTACTTTTGACACCTGTCGAACGTCATCTTGTCAATTCATTGACCTAAGCATCAAACTGACACCTGTCAACGTGTCAGATGTTGAGCTGCAAACCGGTGATCTAGTGACCGTGGAACCCTTTCAAATGCCGTCCTCGCCACCCAGTGCTGATCACGTGGGTCGGGATTGGTCTCCCTGGCGTGTCGTCGAGACGCCAATTCTCCGCACTCTCGCGCATACATTTGCAGCTGGCCCTGATCTCCCCCTTGAGCTCATTCCCCCCGCCCTGTCACGTGCCCTCTGGATCTGCGGGCTCACATCCCTCGCCGTCTCTGTCATTGACTCGGTGGTGCGTGTGGCGGTTCTCGAGCATCAGCGCGTGCTCTGGCCCGGGCTGTTCCTGCAACGCAATGCATTTTTATTGTTGTCTATTTTGGGCATCACAGTGCCTGCCCTCGAGTGGATTATCACGTGCTTGCAAAACGCGCGACTTTGGGCCTTGTTTCACACACAACAACAGACACCTGTCACTGAGCGAGCTCAGGGTGAAGAGGAACACGTGCTAAAAATAGATCACGAACCTAGTGCCAAATATGAAGATGTGCCTGGAAGTAAGACTACATTTAGTTATTCGCATTTACTTATGAATTGCAGCCCTGGTAAGAGACTATTTTGATCACTTTATGCGCGGTGACAGCGGCGTGCTATCTCGCTACTCGAGATTGATACACGTGCTTGGCCACGCCACGACACTGTGCGTTATCGACAAGGAGGGTATTTTGTCTGAGACTATTCCTTATCCGGAAAAGCTATGTGTATTCCACGACCAGGATAGTGTAGTGCTGTCATTGGAGCGACAGCAGCGGAATTCAATTCGCTTCTTGTCGGAGAATTGGGAAGAATATCTCCCGTAAGATCTCCGCTGACTCATTGCACATGGACTGACTCTATTTTTAGCGCATTGAAACCACTAGGTCTGAATGCCATGCTCAACTCGAGCTGCAAGTCACGTGCGCGCCAACATCGAGATCGCGTGCTGGACTCACCGAGTCACGTGTTTGATCACGTGCCTTTTATCAGCGGTTAGTACCGGGACTACGAGATTAACGGGCTCTAAAGTTCTAAAAATAGAGCACAACAAGTGCCTGTATCTGCTGGGCCGCGAGATTGGCTTCACAGAACAAGTGATCGAGAACTACATTCACCTCAACGAGACGCACATCTATCAGACACACGCTGCGGAACATCGGCCGGGCCAGGGACTCAACGGCGGCAACAGCATTGACAGCCAGTACCAATCCATTATTGCCTTATTAGTACAAGACATTGCTTCCGAATCGTTGCAATTGTTGTCACGTGGCAGTCCTGAATTCGTGCTGGACGTCTGTCAACGTAAGGAGCTATAATCCTCGCGTGTCACAGTGACTGACAGGTGTCAA